>VOFD01000881.1_pt1 | contig 251255 bp, 300 predicted proteins | sample 5384101 | NCBI WGS metagenome assembly VOFD01 (sample SAMN12384723, study PRJNA508395) | human gut metagenome | isolation source: healthy gut C | host: Homo sapiens
CGATGGAAGTAAAACCCGTGATGATGATAGCATGATTATCTATGCCATGAAGTTCGGTCTTATTGCACTGGCTGTTATCATCGTTCTTTGGGCAGCACGTATTGTTATCGTGATTGCTACACTTCTGGGACTATTGAGAAACTACGACTGGAAACAGTTGGCCAAAGACCCGAAAGCCATGTTGAATGATTTGAAATAAATGGAAAGGGGATGCAAGTATATACCGTCATCCCCTATTTCTATATTTATTTCCGATGGTTAGCTCAATCCTTCTATATTTCCATCTACAATGTCGATGTGCATAGCTTGCGGCTCTTTGGGAAGCCCCGGCATGCGCAGAATTTCTCCGGCGATGGCAACAATCATTTCCGCACCGTTATTGATTACAATATCCTTGATATGAAATTCAAAGTTGTTCACCGCACCGTATATTTTCGGATCGGCAGAGAAAGAATATTGTGTTTTGGCAATGCAAACGGGATAATGACCAATGCCCATCTTCTCTATCAATTTGATGATTTTACGTGAATGGATACTGTAAGTCACCACACTGGCACCGTAAAGATTGCAAGCTATCTTCTCTATCTTTTTGTTCTACACTGTCATTTTCACTATAACTGAAGTTCAAGGGTTCAGAAGGTTTCTTCTCAATAGTATCCACTACCAGATTAGCGAGCTCCACAGCCCCCTCTCCTCCTTCTGCAAAGGCATTATTGACAGCGAACCCTACACCTAATTTCTCTTCGCAATGCCGGCGGATTGTTTCTACTTCCTCGTCCGTATCACTGGCAAAACGATTGAAGGCAACCAGCACCGTCTGACCGAATGAACGTAGATTGCGTATATGTTTATCGAGATTGCCGAAGCCTTGTTGCAATCCTTCCATATTGGGTTCTTTAATACGATCCAGACTGACACCGCCATGCATCTTCAAGCCTTGTGCAGTAGCCACAATCACTGTCAGTTTAGGTTGCAACCCGCTTTTTGCGACATTTGATATTATAAAATTTCTCCGCACCAAGATCGGCACCGAAACCAGCTTCTGTAATAACATAATCACCGAAAGTCATCGCCAATTTGGTGGCCAGAATAGAGTTACAACCATGCGCAATATTTGCGAAGGGACCGCCATGCACAAAAGCTGCCGATCCTTCGGTTGTCTGAACCAAGTTCGGATTGATAGCATCTTTCAGCAAGACAGTGATGGCTCCTGCTACTCCTAACTCCTTCACAGTGAACGGGCAACCATCAAAACGGAAACCAAGGATGATATTCTCGATCCGTCGTTTCAGGTCGTCTATGTCCTTTGCCAGACAGAGAATTGCCATAATTTCGGATGCAGGGGTAATATCGAAGCCGGATTCTTCGGTAATACCGTTCGTACTGGGGCCTAAACCAGTGACAATGCTGCGCAGGGAGCGGTCGTTCACATCGAGCACACGTCGCCAGATGATTTCTTTCAGACCGAATCCGTCCGCCTGATGCTGGTAGATATAGTTATCCAGCAAAGCGGAAATCATATTGTGAGCGGAAGTGATGGCATGGAAATCTCCTGTAAAGTGCAGATTTATCTTTTCCATAGGAAGCACCTGGGCATAACCGCCGCCTGCCGCTCCACCCTTCATGCCGAAACAAGGTCCTAACGAAGGTTCACGCAAGGCTACGATGGCTTTCTTGCCGATCTTATTCAACCCCAATGCCAGACCGATGGAAACCGTAGTCTTACCAATGCCTGCCTTGGTAGCAGTAATGGCAGTTACCAAAATCAGGTTACTTTTCTTCACTTTTTCTTCATCAATCAGATGTGTAGGGATCTTAGCAATATACCGTCCGTAGTTTTCTACTTCTTCACGTGGAATACCTACATTCTCGGCTACCTGCTTAATCTTCTTCAGCTCTATGCTGCGGGCTATTTCAATGTCTGATTTCATACAGAGAACTTCTTTAAATAAAACTTTCTTTTTGAAAGCTACAAAAGTACGAAAAGAGTGCAGATAGCAAGATTTTAGGGAAAGAAAGCCTCTGTTATCTTATTCAAGTGTCAAAGCGATACCTTCTACACGATCCGGGTTTGAACCTTCCGGCTCAACCATATCGAAAGAACGTGTTCCGGCAGGCAGTGGAGCGAAATAAAGAGTATAATCGGCCTCTCCACTTTCCGGCATATAGAATTTCTCCCCTAAAGGAATACCTTCCGAACGAAGAACCGGACATACAGTTCCATTGTCCGCTACTAACTGGATATTCTTCATAATTTGTATCCAATATTTGGGTATATAATAGGCACGAATCCGCAAGACCGTAGCAGTATCCGTCAATACTACCTGGCGGATTTCAGGAATATCGTTATTGCTTTTCTTCACCGTCGGGAAATTCACCACTTTATGTCCATTCTCTTCCCCTAAACTCATCACATATTCGTCTACATTCAGTAGGCGGCGAAGTTTTCGTTTCAAGCTGTGTGCACTATATCCGAACCATTTTTCTACAATGCGTCCTTCAGGTGAAATAAGGACATAATTTGGAATTCCACGTACTCCATATTTGGCAAATAATCCATTACTTCCTTTCAATTCATTCAGATTCTGCCAAGTCATTTCATGCGTTTTAGAGGCAGTTTCCCAACCTTTCTTGGTATCGATGCTCAGACTTACTATTGTCAGGCGATCTTTGTACATCTCAGCCACTTCCTTCATTTCGGGTAGAGCCATAAGGCACGCACCGCAACCACGACTCCAGAAATCCAACATGATATATTTACCTTTAAAATCAGCCAGGCGGTGTACATTTCCTCCAAGTCGTACAAATCAGCATCTGCCATTTCATCACCCACTTCCACTACTTGGGGAGGAAAGAGATATGTATATGTATTCATTGCCAAATCGGTCTGTTTTTCTTCATCGGTCAGCCCTTCATAAAGAGCAATCACTTCTTCTTTATAAGGATAATTTTCAGTATACTTTGCTGACATTGCCAACTTCTCCAATTGCTCCAGCCAAATATCGTCAACAGGAATCTGCTTCATACGTTTTATAGTGTTGGCATCAATACGGATCGTAATTTCATCTTCCAGCTTCCGTAAACTATCAGCTTGTGCACGTATCGCCTGTCTTTCTTCATCCACCGCACTTCCTGCATACTTCCGGCGATATGCACGCTGCAACAAAGAATTGCGCTGATATTCATTCCACAATTCGCGTGAGTCGTTTATAAAAGCCTGATTAGCCACTTGTTCCGGAACAGTGCTTTTCACATCCCAAGTTCGTATCAGTGTGTTTTCACCGCTTATCTGTATATTATCTCCCGGACGCACCCAAAGCCTTAAACTCATGGAAGGAAACTTGTCACTTCTTCCCATCATATCCACTATTTCTGTTTCGTCCCCCAATGTTTCTGCCTGAAAACGAAAATGTCCGTTACGAATCGTATCAACACCGATACTGCTACCCACATTTCCATCTAAACGAAACAAAGTGATTAAAGCTCCGTCTTCTACATTCTTTACTTGCCCTTCTATTGTAAAAGTTCCTTGAGCTTGTGCCGCCCAAACACTTGTCATTAAGAACAGCGTTACAATCTCTTTTTTTCATATACGTGCTGTTTAGTTATAAAATTATATATCTACGCACAAAACTATATGATTTCTCCGAGATCAGCAAATAAAATTACGATTATTTCGTAATTACCTGTTTTCTTTAATATTAAGCATCTATCACCGAGTATTTTTACTTTCAGTCAATATATATCCGTCCATCATCCGTATGATTCTTTCTGCTTCACGGGCGTTCTCTTCGGAGTGCGTTACCATAACAACAGTAGCTCCATCATGATTCAGCTCTTTCAGGAGATTCATCACTTCATTACCATTCGTAGAATCCAGATTTCCCGTAGGCTCATCGGCAAGGATAATGCGGGGATTGGTAACAATGGCACGCGCTATAGCCACACGTTGCTGCTGTCCACCGGAAAGTTGTTGCGGATAATGCTCGGTGCGGTGAGCTATCTGCATGCGCTCCAAAGCCTCATTGACACGCTTCACACGTTCACGGGTAGAAACTCCGGCATAGAGCAAAGGAAGTTCCACGTTTTCAAAGACTGTAAGTTCGTCTATCAGGTTGAAACTCTGAAATACAAAACCAAGATTTCCGTTACGCAGGTCTGTACGGTCGTTTTCAGAATAGCGGGAAACTTCCTGATCCATAAACCAAAGCTCGCCGGAAGTGGGGTTATCAAGCAAACCTATCATATTCAGCAAAGTAGATTTACCGCAACCGGAAGGTCCCATAATGGCAACAAACTCTCCCTGACTGATTTCTAAACTTACTTCATTCAATGCAGTGGTCTGTACGCTTTCCGTACGGAATATTTTGGTGAGGTTAATTATCTTAATCATAATCGTATATTGTATTGTTATTATCTTAAACATTTATTTATTCATATCTCAAGGACACTACCGGATTTTGCGAAGCCTTCCGCCAGGTTTGCCCAATGACCGTAAGCAAAGTAACCCCTGTAATGACTGCTCCTGCCAATATGAACAACCACCAACTTATGGCAGTCTGATAAGCAAATTCGCTCAGCCAACGGTACATAAGGTAATATCCAATGGGAGATGCCACAACAAAAGCAATTCCCACCCATTTCAGATATTCCATACAGAACATCTTTACAATCCGGTTGGAATGGGCACCGTTCACTTTACGCACACCGATTTCTTTTGTCCGCTGTTCCGTGGAGAGGGCAACCAGTCCAAATACACCCAGCATAGCTATAACGATGGCCAATACAGTGAAGAATAGCAACATCCGGCTTTGTTGATGTTCCTTGGTATAGTTCTTATTCAATGCATCAGAAAAGAACTGATAACTGAAATCCTTTACGAACAAATCATCCTGTACGGCCATCTCTTCGTATTTTCTCTGAATGAATTTCAGAGTCTCCTGCCGATGTTCGGGAGCTATCTTTATATGCATATACGATAATGCTTCCGGAGAATAATAAAGAATAGCAGGCTTTATCTTTTCGCGCAGAGACTGGAAATTGAAATCTTTCACCACTCCTACAATATGCATCTTGCCCCAGGTATTCATTTGTAACTCCATACCGATAGGATCAGCTACCTTCATACCCTTCCAGGCAGCCTCATTAATTACAATACCGGGATTCCTGTCTCCCCAGTATTTTCCAAAATCAGATTCAAGCAATTTCCCTTTTATCAACTCCAAACCAAATGTCTTACTAAAATCCCCATCGGCAAATACTATTACCATTTTTAGTGAATCTTCCTGCCCGTCTATATTTGTCCAACGGAATAGGCTACCGTCTCCATGGGCTTCACCTTCTCCAAGGCTCTCGATAGGTGCTCCCATAGATATACTTTTCACATTTGGATTTCTCAATAATTCTTGCTTGAATCCAGCCACATTATACCACAAACTGGTATAGACGGATACCACATTTTCCTTGTCAAGTCCCAAATCTTTGTTTTGCATATAGTGGAGCTGTTTAAAGACGATAGCAGTCAGCAACATCAGCGTAAGAGCTATAAAAAACTGTATGCACACCAATCCTTTGATAAGTCCTCCTTTCTTTCCTGTTTTCTGTCCACCTTTAAAAGCAAGTAATGGATTGATGGAAGAAAGATAAAAAGCCGGATAACTTCCTGCCAGACAGCCTATTCCCACTATGCCGAACAATATATAAAAGAAGACAGCCCAACTCAGCCGCAGTGAGATTTCCGTATCCATGAACTTATTGAATAACGGCAACATCAATTCTGTCAAAGCTAAAGCCAATATCAGAGATATAAATGCCTGTACCAGACTTTCCGAAAGAAACTGTGAGATCAGAGTCTTTCGCTTGGCGCCTGTTATTTTGCGTACCCCTATTTCTTTATAACGCAGGGAAGCCCGTGCCGTAGAAAGTGTTGTAAAGTTGAAGGCTCCCATAAAGATAACTAATATAGCCAGAGCTGTAAACAGATAAATAGTGGCCATGTTACCATGATTCTTTACGCAAGGATCGGGAAAAGTAGTATGCAGATGAATATCTTTGACTGATTGAAAACGCAACAAAGTTCGCTTTTCCCCAAACTTACTAAGCGCCCGACTCATGCTTTTCAATTCCTGCTGATACATTTTTCCTTCGTCACCAGCCTTCATCTTTACATATACATGGATACTCTCACGAAAATGATCCCAATTATGGCCCATCATCCCCATGCCATAAGCCTCCATCGGATAAACAATATCAAACTGAATATGGCTCTTTGAAGGTATCTTCACCACTGCAACTACATTATAGATTCTTTCTCTTCCATATCCGCTATAAGTTAATTTCTGTCCTACTGCCGGTTTCTTACCAAACATTTTCTGTGCCGTCAATTCCGACAAAACGACATTATCAGGATTATTACTTATATACTCCGGATTTCCTTCCAACACCGGAAAAGGAAATATTCGAAAGAATGCAGAATCAACATATAGCCCATGTCCGCTGATTTTTTATGACTTTCCGTCTCAAATGTATGCAACTCTCCATACTTAATAGCTGTAGCTTCCTCTACTTGTGGAAAGTCTTCACGAAAGACTTTAGTAAGCGAACGTATCGTCGAAGGAGACTCCTTTATTTCCCCACTCGGCTCCCGTTTCACCTCAATAGTTCGGTAAACGCGATTCACCTCGGGAAAGCAGTCATCATACGTCAGTTCGTCTACTACCCAAAGGTAGATGAGGAACGCCGCCGCCATGCCGAATACAAAACCCAGCATATTGATGGAAGAAAACAAGAAACTCCGCTTTATAAGCCGAAGCGCAACTTTCACATAATGCTTTATCATCTGTTATTCTCCTATTTTAATTATTCTATGGTTAACACTATTAATTCATCATCCGGCACGTCCTGCCCTTTCAGAGCATCCGGATATTTGTCTTTCATATTCATTGCATCGAGACAGGTGAAAAGTATATTTCCTACTGCTCCTTTGGGATAGAACGACACATTCTGCTCGCCATCGGCTGGGAAACACGGAAAATCGAGTTCTACCTTATCAGCTTCATGAGGCAGGGAAAAGAAGTTTCCGGATGTTTTATCATATATCAACGAATAAAGAGAAACCGATTTCGCTTTTCGTGCGTTAGGCGAATCGTATCCTTTCGTAAGCCTGATAAACAGGTAGCGATCCGTCTCCAACCACTGATCTACAAAATAAAAATCATCCACATTACTGCCACCTATAACCTTCTGTCCCACGGCACGCTGCAAAGAGCCAAAATCCAATCGATAAATAGCCTTCAGCGTGGAAGCGTTTTCCAATTGGTAAAGCGTATTATCATAAGCCAGGCGTATCCGCGTTTTGCCTTGATAATCATAAATATTCCATGGTTCTCCGCTCCGTACCGAACCGGATCTTCCCGAAGGGGCATAGTTAGGCAAATGGGTAGGATCAAAATAGCACAAGGTATCTCCTTTTAGTTCATTGGTGTAAAAACGACTGGAGTAAGGTATGCCACGCATGAAACCCTCCGTCGTAAACTTAAACAAAACCCTATGGCCCAGATTCCCCTGTAGAGGGACACTGCTTGTTATATCCTTCTCTATCAAAGGCTCTGTGGCAGCTGTTAAAACATCCCAGGGAAGAAAGGCCAGAAAAGTCCGGGAACTATTACTCTCATGCTTATATGCTGTATACACCCCCTGAACTTGCTTGTGAGTTGCATTATAATAGACACTCTGCAACAGGGCGTTCAATTGAAAAAAAAGAATCTTTTCCCATTGCGTTGAAATTCAACATCATTTTTGAACAACTGCTTGATAAGCTTAAAGTCCTTATCCAACAAGTAAATTCCTTGATAACTATTCAATAAGTAACCCTCGTCCACTGATATCAAACTACCGCCCATTGGTACCAATGCTCCTGTACGGTGGATACGAAGTGTACCGAGTTCACTAACTTTCATAGAACGTACATTCTTCAACGCAGCCTGTACATTAAGGGTTTTCACTCCAACAGTTTCTATTTTAGCCCGATATTTTATTCCGGCAGGAGGTGTATAATCTTCCGTAACTTCCGGCATTGCAGCAGAAGCCGCCTTCACGGCGGTTTCATGTTGCATGGCTTGCTCGTCCAAAGTCCGGACAATTTCATCCTTATTCATACCCGGATTCTTAGAGCTACAAGCTATAAAAGAAACAATTAATACAATATAAATCAGTTTTTTGTGTAGCATATGTTTTTCGTATTCGTTTACTTTAAATATAGATGGCAACAACCATACCAAATGGTTAGATAGTTAATATACAAAGATTTATCTAAATACTTTCTACGCAAAATTGCACGATATCGTACACCGAATGCACGCTTTCGTACACTACTATCTCGAAAACTTTCTATATCTTTGCAATGGGTATGCGTACCAATCTTCACCAACAAGTCAAACCAATCCTTTCGAATTATGATGAAACGAGGTAAAATCTTAATCGTAGATGATAATGAAGACATCCTCTTCACCCTGAAAATGCTGCTGCGCCCTATTGCAGAAAGCATAACCACTCTAAATGACCCAAGAGAACTGTTACCTATCATTTCACGTACCCGTTTCGATGTTATCTTGCTCGACATGAATTTCCGTCAGGATGCTGTCAGTGGCAAAGAAGGATTTCATTGGTTGGAAGAGATACTGAAGCTGGATGCAAAAAAGCAGTCGTTATCTTTATCACAGCCTATGCAGATACAGAGAAGGCTGTACAAGCTATAAAACAAGGTGCCACAGATTTTATTCCCAAGCCCTGGCAAAACGAGAAACTGATAGCTACCGTCTCCTCCGCACTGCAACTCAGTTTCAGCCGGACGGAAGTAGAAACCCTGAAACAACAGAAGGAGACTTTGAAAAAACAAACAGAAGCTTTGACTCTTCCCCTGAGCCAGCGCGCGTCATCGGTGAATCTGCCGCCATGCAAACTATTTTTCAAACGATCAGAAAGTTCTCCGAAACAGATGCGAACCTTTTTGCTTTTGGGAGAAAACGGAACGGGAAAAGACTTGATTGCCCGCTACGTGTACGAACAGTCCCCCCGCAAGAATGAGATATACGTACCTATCGATTTAGGAAGTATTCCGGACACATTGTTCGAAAGCGAATTGTTCGGATATGAAAAGGGTGCATTTACCGACGCCCGCAAGAATAAGCCGGGACGTGTGGAAGTGGCTTCAGGCGGAACGTTGTTCTTGAATGAAATCGGTAACCTGAGTCTTCCACTCCAAGCGAAGTTGCTTTCAGTCATTGAACAGAGAAAGAGCTCACGGCTCGGCTCTACAACTTCATATCCTGTAGATGTAAGGTTGATTTGCGCCACGAATACGGATTTATATACCGCTATCGACAACGGACAATTCCGTCAGGATTTATTGTATCGCATCAATACGATTGAAATCCGTATTCCGCCTCTGCGTGAACGTGGAAATGACTTGTTCCTCTTGGCTGATTTCTTCCTGCAACGCTATCGGAAGAAGTATAAGAAAGAACTTCGGGGAATTTCAGAGAAGCACGAAAGATGCTGCAACTTTACCGCTGGCCGGGCAATGTGCGCGAACTGGAACATGCCATCGAACGTGCCGTCATCCTCTCCACCGGAACCATGCTGACTCCGGATGATTTCATGTTACGCAGCCCCCGATCTTCCAATACTGTTTCTGAGAAAGATAAGTATAATCTGGAACGAATGGAAAAGGATGCAATCAATGAGGTAATGAGAATGTGTGGTGGTAATATTACATTGGCGGCAGAAATGCTGGGAATCACAAGAACTTCACTTTATAGAAGGATTGAAAAGTTCAGATTGTGAAAAAGACAAACTTGGGTAAGAACGCCACTTTGGCTCACTATCGCATTACTGATATGCTGCCTCATTACGGCCTGGCTGGCTGTGCATGGGTTTTATTATAGCCTGTTCGTGGCGCTCTGCCTCACAGCATTCGTTGCTTATGCCATATATAGGTATATCTTACGCTCAGCCCGCGCCATGGCTCAGTTTATCTGGTCTGTGCGCTACTCTGAGTTCCTGTCTTCTCCTACTTCCAATCCGAATGCCACACCACCCCTTCCCGAAGAATTGCTGACCGAGATGCAGGATGCTCTTGAATATTATCGGAGCAATCTACAAAAAGAAGGAAAGCGAATTGCAGTATTTCCAGGCTCTTGCCAATCATATAGATATGGCCATCCTTGTTTATACGCCCGACGGTCAAATAGAGTGGATCAATGATGCGACCAAACGCCTGATACATATCAATCGTCCGCATACGGTAAATGATCTTATAGATTTTCATCCGGAGCTCCCGGCAAAGTTGCGTACACTGAAAGCTGGCGATTTGTCTGTATGGCAAATCAAACAGGAAGAAGAGACCGTACAATTCGCCCTTTCCAGTATGGAATTCATCATCCAGGGCAGGAAGCTTTTTTGATTGCGGGAATGAAAAATATCCATTCCGCCTTGGATAACCGTGAAACGGAAGCCTGGCAAAAGCTAATCCGTGTGCTGACACATGAAATTATGAATTCCATCACTCCCATTATTTCGCTGACAGAGCTTCTTACCAAATATGCCGACAACCTGGAAGGTGACGAAGATACCAAAACGGAAATCAGGCAGATGCTGCAAACCATTGGTCGCAGAGGGAACGGGCTAGTACGCTTTATGAATAGCTACCGGGAAGTATCGCATCTGCCCCACCCTTTATTGAAACTTTATAATGCCGGAGAATTACTGAAAGAAGTTGTTCAGTTAATGCAAAATGATACAAATGATCTACACCTCTCTCTTCCCAACATTCCGTTGCGCTTGATTGCAGATAAAGAGCAAGTAGAACAAGTTCTTATCAACCTGATACGGAATGCCCGCGAAAACGAAGCGACACAAATCACTCTTTCCGCGGGCATCACCCCAGGAGATCACCTTTTCCTGCGTGTTACTGATAATGGAACCGGTATTGATCCGGAAGTTCAGGAACGTATTTTCATTCCATTCTTCACCACAAAACCTACTGGTTCAGGTATCGGGTTAACCATCTCCCGCCAAATCATGCACCAGCATCATGGCAGCATTACAGTACAATCAAAAGTGGGAGAAGGAAGTATGTTCACACTTCTGTTCCCGATAGTTTAATAAATGATGCGAATCAGGAGTTACCCTTTATAAGGAAAAGTAATAAATAAAACGATGAAATACTATCTCAATTTACTTAATATTGGAATTAGCATTTAATTCATAACCCGTCCTAAAGACGTTAATTCAACTACTGATTCGCATAAATGATTAATTCCTAATCACTCTACAACGCTTTTTTTTGTATAAATCCAGAATAATCTCCTTCGTCACCTCGCGAGGATTACCCGGTGTACAAACATCGGCAATAGCAGCCGTAGCCAGCTTATCAAGATCGCTTTCCTTGATACCCAATTCAGAAAGGTGTTGCGGAATACCTACTCTTACTGACAGTGCTCTCACCGCATCCACGGCAGCACGTGCAGCCTCTTCCTGGCTCATTCCTTCTTTATATACTGTCATCGCCTTAGCAATTTCCACATACTTATCAAGCGCAGCAGGAGCATTGAATTCCATAATGATAGGCAGCAACAACGCATTAGCCACACCATGAGGTATATCGAAAATAGCACCCAACGGATGTGCCATGCCATGAACAACGCCTAAACCTACATTAGAGAAAGCCATACCTGCAATATATTGTGCTACCGCCATACCATTACGCGCTTCTGCATTTGTCGGCTCAAACACAGCCGTTTCCAGATAACGGGTAATCATTTCGATAGCTTTAATTTCAAACATATCGCTCATTTCCCAAGCTCCTTTAGTAATCAGACCTTCAATAGCATGTGTCAATGCATCCAGTCCCGTAGAAGCAGTCAGCCCTTTAGGCAAAGTGTACATCAATTCGGCATCTACAATAGCGATGGCAGGAATATCATTCGGATCTACACATACCATCTTCTTTTCATTCACTTCGTCGGTAATCACGTAGTTGATAGTCACTTCGGCAGCCGTTCCTGCTGTAGTAGGCAGAGCAATGATAGGCACGGATTTCTTCTGAGTCGGCGCCACTCCTTCCAGAGAAACCACATCACTGAATTCCGGATTATTAGTGATAATGCCGATAGCTTTTGATGTATCGATGGAAGAACCACCACCAATAGCCAGAATAAAATCGGCACCGGATTCTGCAAACGCTTTCACACCTGCATTTACATTACTAACCGTAGGATTTGGTTTAATATCGCTGAATACAACATAGGGTATGCCTGCCTTATCCAGTACGGAAAGCACCTTGTCGGCTACACCAAATTTAATCAGATCTTTGTCGGTAGATACAAAGGCTTTTTTCAAGCCGAGACGTTTAATTTCCTGTGGGAGCACTTCGCGGGCACCCGGTCCGAAGTAGGATACTTCGTTCAAGACGAATCTGTTAATCATAATACGATAATTTAGGTTCCGCAGTGTCATTTTGAGATTGAGTGTGCGGAAGGTTGATACTTCATTTTGTTCCGACAAAATTAAGAAATATAGAGTAGGAAGGGACAAAAGATTCTGATTTTTATAGTATGCGGAATGTTTTTAGTAATCATAAAAAAATAAGTTCTTCATTTAAATGGCAGCAAATCATTGAAAGATAAAGCAAACATGCTATATCGATTATTAAAAACGATAGATATGGGAAAGAAAGAGACCAAAAAATATTCTGATATTCCGGTGCAACAAACGAACCTTCCGAACCGTTAGGTATCTACGGAGATATTATTGCACAAAAGATAAATTTGAGCAGGAATGGGAACAGGGACTAACCGTTGAGGATTTCCGCATGCAGTGTAAACGCAAATTAAAAGAAATGTATGCTCGCAACTAAAATCCTTATACACCCTTCTGTTTCAGATTTTTTTTAGAGGAACTTCCAACAGCAGTTCATTACCACCTCAGCCCTTCAGCCGAAAGCCATTTTCCCGTTACGGAGAAAATATGCAATACACTTTTTTCAAAAGAAGCAAGTCACCCCGTACAACATGGTATATCTTTTTCATTAAACAAGACGAACGTATTCTGGTTAAGTATATAACAAACAATCACAAGGAAGGACAATACATACGTTAAAATTTGCTACGAGCTACCAGTAACGAATTGCTGCGCTGTACTCGTAGGCGAATAATTATTCGCCCAGCTATCACACTGAAAGGTACTTGTCACTGGTAGCTTGTAGCTCGTCACTATTTAAACCTCGACGTATCCACTTCCTCCCTCTTCTTCTCCCTGTATCCTCCGAATTTATACGTAAACGACACCCCGATTTCCCTGAAACAAGTATAATCATTCGTCACGTTCTGCGTACCAAAGCGGATACGTGGTTTTATCTGTCCCGTCTCAAAAATATCATTGCAATAAAGATTCAGGATAGCCTTTCCTTTGGCAAAGCCATACCGTAAAGCCGCATTTACATACCCTGAAGACGGTAAATCATAAATTCCCTGAGTCGCCTTACTACGAGCCATTCCTGTCAGTGTCAGTTTCAGATCAGGCTTCTTAGAGAGAGTGAAAGTATTTGTCAGTACGGCAATACCATAACAAATATTCCGGTTAAAAGGAATATCCCAGAAATCATCATCCTTCTCATGATGCCACACACCAATCAAAGTTAAACGAGAATTTAACCATTGCTTTATATCAAATGGTATAGAAGCCTGTACTCCTGCCTGTTGTTGGTAATTAAAATTCAAATGCTTATAGATTTCCACCAGACGTTCGGAAGATTGATAAAGAGTCTGGGTAGAATAATCTTTCGTATGGGCAAACCATGCGCTAAAGATGTATTTACTCTTCAAAATATGTGTCAACTGAAGTTGATATTCCTGAGCCGGTTTCAGGAACGGGTTCCCATGTATTTCAGAATATCCACCGCCCAGATAAGAGATAGCGTCCTGCACCGCCCAATAATCAGGATAGTCCTTATCACTGCTCAAAGCCAATTGCCAGACATAGCCGGGGGCAGGCATATAACTCAGGTTAATGGTAGGATACCAATCCCACTGATTCCATACCGGCGTCTTGTAATGTTCCACGGCAAGTGAAGCGTCCAGGGAAAGTTTATCACCGAAACTTTTATTGAAACCCGCATAGAAGTTCAAAGTTTGTTCGCGACGGCGGGATTGCATATTATCGGGAATACCTGTACTCACACCTACCTTTGTTCCCGCATCCTTCTCCGTATCATAATAATATTGATAACTGTGGTCGATACTGGTCGTATAAACGGCACCATAATTCAATCCCCATCCACAACCCAGATTATGCTCTTGGGCAAGGAAAAATTTCCAGCGATTGATGCGCTGACAGTCTTCGGTATAAAAGGCAAGCTCTTCATCTTGCATGCTGCTATGCAATAACTGATCGGACGGAGAACGGTAATAAGTCAGTTCAGTACCGGCTTTCAATCCGAAAGGTGTACGGTAATCCAGACGCCCGTTGTGCAGCCAATCGGTACTGTTGCTACGGGTATTGGACTGCTGCGTACCGTAAATATCCATCAGACTATGATGAGTCGAATAACTTCCATTATAAACAAAGCTCAACTGATGGTCTTTAGCGATAGTATAATCGGCTCCCACCCGGAAACTATGCGTATGCGAACGGCTTCGGCCCATCTCATCGGTTGTGATGTGATGAACCGAACCGTCCGCCAGAGAGTGCATAGCTTCTTTATCGGTTAAAGAATATCCCCGTCCGTGTTTGTGCGAGTAAAGAAAATCCGTTGAGAATTTATTTCCGTTATAGATCAGGCTGGCACGTTCGTTGAAGCCCTCGTAATGTTTCTGATTATATTTGCCATAAAGCTCTCCCTGCCAGGAAGACGGGCCTCCGGTGCTTTGTTTCAGTGTGATATTAATGAGTGCACCCCTGCACCTGATAGCGTGCCGGAGCATTGTACATCACTTCCGCCTTCTCAATGCGACTGGACGGGATGCTTTTCAATAAAGAATAAAGCTGTTCGGTACTCATGGTGGTAACTTTGCCATCCAATATTACAGTTACCCCCTGCCCTGCCAACATCAACCCGCCATTCATCTCGGTTACGCCCGGCAATTCTTTCACAGCGTCATAAGCATTATCTACGGGTAGATTATCGATAAGACGCGGAAGATCGTACACCAGTTTGCCTTGCTCCGCTTTCACGATGGGACGTTGTCCGGTAATCATTACTTCAGGAAGAGATTGGTAAAGACTGTCCAGCTGCTTGTCTTGTGTTATAATACTGTCCGCGCTGAGCGTCCGTTCGCTCTCTACATCTGTACTCTTCGTTATTTCCTGAGCGGAAACTCCTGCACTCAATGCACATAGCATCAGGGAAAGATAGTAATAAGACTTCATGTTCATTTGTTTTAGATACGACATAAATGTGTTCAGACTTAGAGATGATTGGGTGTCAACCTTGGTTGACAGGTCGATTAAGCTTGGTTGACAGATCCGTTAACCTTAGTTGACAGGCCGGTTGACCAAGGTTGACACCCAATTATGCAAGGGACTGCACAAGATTCTCCCTATACCTTTTGCAAAAGATGCCTTGTGCAAAACCGAATCATCCCTTAAGCTCTTGCACTGCAAAGTACGGTGAAATCTTCCGGACTTTGTGTTATCCGGAACTTACGTAGTCTTATCTAGTGTTATCTGAAGTGTTATTTAGTCTTACCGTCCATACATGTACCGGTTATCTTTCCTATCTTTGTCCATATAAATACAAGAGCTACATGAAACTGCCATTCAAACCTATTGCCATATTAGTCATAATCTCTCTGCTGGGTATCTTTATTTACCAGGCATATTGGATCACGGGGCTATACAAAACGATGAAGCACGAACTGGAACAAAGCATCGTAGAAGCCATGCGCATGAGCGACTATAATGAGATGATGCTTCGTGTAAAGGCAATGCAAAAAGAAAATAAAGCCCACGGTTCCGTAGAGGTTTCAGCAGGGTACAATTCCGATTCCGGAAAATCATTTGTCCGCAGCAGTACAACTGTTAACCAAACAGACAGTGCCGGAAGTCTTTCACTTTTAAAAAGACGGTATCCCTATGAAGTATGACAGCGTCTCAGTGAGTTACCCGAATGACTCGACAAAGAGATATCCTTTTCACACGGGGACAGGAAGGCACAAATATTTCAGTCTGGGCAGAAAGAGATTCAGTAAAAGAGGTCCTGGAAGATACAGTGATTAATGAGGATGAACCTCAAGCTTCTTTAAGAGCCGAAGGTGGAATAGACATGATGTTGCGCGATCAAAGCAGTATGGTGGAACTTGCCACTTTCATCCAGCGTGGAATGCACTCGGGACTGGATATTTTTATAGAACCTGATATAGCCGTTTATGACAGTCTGCTGAATGCCTATCTGCAAGAACGGGGGCTTAAACTTCCCTACCGATTGGAGCGTCTTCATTCCGGTGCCGATCCGGACTCAACGCTGGTTTACACTGATACGCTCGCCATTGTCGGAACTCCCGGATACATGCCCAGTGAAAAAGCAAAACAATATAATTATGCTTTCGACATTCACTCCAATCAAAGTTACCGCCTCACAATAGAACCTATTTATAAGATTGTATTGCGACAGATGAGCGGTATTCTTACCACATCATTCGTTATTCTTATTATATTAGGTTTCTCCTTCTGGTTTCTTATCCGCACCATTTTGCGGCAGAAAACACTGGAAGAGATGAAGAGCGACTTTACCAACAATATCACCCACGAGCTGAAAACACCTATTGCCGTGGCGTATGCCGCCAACGATGCTTTGCTTAATTTCAATCTGGCAGAAGACAAGCAACAACGGGATAAGTATCTGGGTATCTGCCAAGAACAGTTACAGCGATTAAGCGGACTGGTGGAACAAATTCTCTCTATGAGTATGGAACGCCGTAAAACCTTCCGTCTGCATCCGGAGACACTTAGCTTGCACGATCTGTTCCCGACACTCATCGAACAGCATAAACTGAAAGCGGGCAAGCCTGTAGAAATCAATCTCGACATTGCACCGGAAGACCTGACAATCATTGCCGACCGTACACACTTCAGTAACATTCTGAGTAACCTGATAGATAATGCCATCAAATACTCTCCGGATAAAGCCGACATAATGATCTGTTGCCGGAAAAAGGAAACGGAACAAGTGGAAATCTCAGTTACAGACCACGGTATTGGTATCCCTACGGATAAACAGCCTCACATTTTCGATAAATTCTATCGGGTTCCGACAGGAAATATCCACAATACCAAAGGCTACGGACTGGGGCTTTTCTATGTAAAGACAATGGTAGAAAAGCACGGTGGCATGGTAACCGTACGAAGTGAAGCGGGAAAAGGAAGTACTTTTACAATAAGAATCTGAATAACATTGCTTATTATGAAAATGAATCAAGATATGGACAAAATCAAGGTACTGCTGGTTGAGGATGAACAAACCCTCGCCATGATTATCAAAGATACGCTGGAAGGCCAGAACTTCATCATCCATACTGCTGCCGATGGCGAGGAAGGCCTGCGTATGTTCTTCGACTTACGCCCTGATGTACTGGTAGCCGATGTTATGATGCCTCGTATGGATGGTTTTGAAATGGTACGCCACATCCGTCAAACCGACAAACGAACTCCGGTACTTTTTCTCACTGCTCGTTCTTCCATCAATGATGTGGTAGAAGGCTTTGAACTCGGGGCCAACGACTATCTGAAAAAGCCTTTCGGCATGCAGGAACTTATCGTACGCATTAAAGCGCTGGTGGGCAAAGCATTTACATTCAGAGAGGAACCAAAGAAGGAAGAGACCTGTTTCGAGATAGGCGATTACCATTTCAACTCTGTCACACAGATATTGTCCCATACCGGAATAGAGCAGGAACTCTCCCACCGCGAGGCCGAAATTCTGAAACGCCTGTGCGAAAACCGTAATCAGGTAGTGAATACCCAGAATATCCTGCTTGATCTTTGGGGGACGACAGCTTCTTCAATTCGCGCAGCCTGCACGTGTTCATCACTAAATTACGACATAAACTTTCCAAGGACGAACGTATCCGCATTGTCAATGTCCGAGGTATCGGATACAAACTTATCATCAACTGAAACTTCCGTTAACACATAACGACTTATGAAAAAACTATTCATCATTCTGTTCCTTCTCACTGTTTCCTTTCGCGTTGCTGCACAAAACGAGCAAACAAAGGACAGCACATTATTGAATCGTTTTCCCACGGAAATGGGAAAAGAGCCGTTGTCTCCTCCACCCGGAACAACTGCCGCTCCTAATCGGGATATGTCGGTAAAGACTTCTCTCAGCACGGATAGCACAGACTTACACATCACTCTTCCGACTTATTATCCCAACTTTCCGTGGATGGATATCAGAATGGGAAAGATGGTCAGCAGTTACGATCCTTTCGTGATGGATTACGAGCATTACGGTGCTTTTCAGCTTTCCCCCAATAGTATATTGAGCACATTCAGCACCTACAATACCTACCCTACTATGGGAACAATTATCCAGTCAGGCGCCGATTTTATATATCGCCCTAATGAACGCTGGGAATTGACAGGGGGTATGTATACCGCCAAGTACACCATCCCTTCGCGCATGCATGGTTCTCAATTCGACATTGGCTTGGATGCTTCTGCCGCCTATCGCATCAACAATTTCCTTCGTATCCGCTTTTTCGGGCAATATTCAGGCTTTGGCAAACAAAACTCTCTGAACGGATATATGAATCCGATGTATCCACAAAGCCACTACGGTGTAGTCATGGAAGTAAAAATCAATGATTATCTGGAAATACAGGGAGGCGTGGAACGAGCGTACAACGCTTCGAAAATGAAGTGGGAAACAGTACCGATACTTGCTCCGGTGATTCATCTCAATAGAAAAAAAGAAATAGAAAACGGGCTGCATTTCCACACGAGATACAGCCCGTTCATTTACCGGTTAGAGAGGAACAAATAGATTGCTTATAAAACCAATTCAATTATTTACGCTCCAAAGATAACAACAATACTCATATATCAGCATACAATATACAAGTTTTGTTTTAATAAATGCTATATATTTCCATAATTCATACTTATTTCTTATATTCGCCATTAAATAAAGACCATTAAGTGATGAAATATATAGGACTAATCATACTTTTCTGTCTTCTTTCTTTTAGGGTAAATGCCCAGAATGAAGTACCCGCTGACAGTGTTCGCAGTATGAATATGCCGGCAACAAAGAATTTTGATGGATTCCTTTTGGATATGAACCTGATGAAAATGGCAGCTCCCCAAATGCCCAAAATGACTTTAGACATTCCCGATGCCAGCAAAGATTATAGTTTTCTGTTTCGCTTGGACCCTAATGTGACCTACTCACAAGGCTACTCACACTTATTCAGTTTAGGTAGCTCCACCATATACAGTATGAACCCTTTCGGACTGACAGGTTTCGGATCATCTCCCCAAAACCTGCAAATGGGAAGTTTCCGGCTGAAGAATGGAATGCGCATCAATACTTATGGAGAGTATGACAAGGACGGACGGAAAGTCCCTAATCCTTCTGCCCTGCCGTGGGAACGGAATAACTTCAAAGGCGCTTTCGAACTGAAGTCGGCAAACGGATCATTCGGAATTAGAATCGAAGTACAACAAGGAAGGAATGGACCTTACTAAAAAAAGACTACAGTCAAGGGATTATATACTGAAATAATATGAATATGAAGAAAAAAGTATTGGTAATAGGTGCCAATGGCTTCACAGGACGCCGGATCTTGAATGATTTGTCACGCAATGACGAGTACATAGTAACAGGTTGTTCTCTGCATGACGACATTGCTCCCGATTCCGGGAATTATCGTTTCATCAGTGCAGACATCTGCCAGATGGGGAACAAAGCGCATTGTTCCGGGAAGTACGCCCGAATATAGTGATCAACACGTCCGCATTATCCGTTCCTGATTATTGCGAAGCACACCGTGATGAGGCAGACAGTATCAATGTCAATGCTGTGGGACAATTGGCATTCCGATGCGAAGCATCCGCTGCACGCTTTATACATCTATCTACTGACTTTGTATTTAATGGAGATACAGGGCAGCTTTATACAGAAGAAGATACTCCTGACCCCGTCAACTATTATGGGGCAACCAAACTGAAAGGTGAAAAACGGGTAGCTGAACTCTGTAGCAATTATGCCATCGCACGTGTGGTAGTGGTCTATGGTGCCGCCTTGCCGGGGCAACACGGGAATATTCTGCAATTGGTAGCCAATCGTTTAAGAAATAATGAAGAAATACGGGTGGTTTCCGACCAGTGGCGCACGCCAACCTATGTAGGCGATGTTTCTCAAGGAATAGAGAAACTGATAAATCATCCCAATAATGGTATTTATCACATCTGTGGCTCGGAATGTCTGACTATAGCCGATATTGCTTATCGCGTAGCAGATACTTTGAATCTGGATTATTCATTAATTCTGCCAGTCACTACCAAGCAAATGGGAGAAACAACTCCCCGTCCCCGTTTCAGCGGATTAAGCATTGAAAAAGCACGCAGAGAACTGGGATACCAACCACATACTCTGGAAGAAGGAATAAAACTAATGTTCAATCTTTAAATAAGTGATTAGTGGTGAGTGCCACTAATCACTAAACAACGTTTCTGCAATTCCACTCTCCTTTTTTATACACCCGCACCATCTCCAGCAATTCATCCCCATACTTTTCCACTCCTTTTTACCAAAATAAGGGATTCGGAGAAGAGCGGATTTATCTTCCGGTAATAAATTGGTGATACCTAAAATAGCTTTCTGTTGGATTACGGTATATACCGGTAATCCTAATTGAGACGCTTCCGCATTACGCCATGCTACCAGACGCCTGTATAATTCGGGATGCAGAATATCCGAAGGAACTTCCACTGCTGCCGTTTTTTTCCGTGCAGGGGTATTTCCACTTTCTTCGGTTCCGCCTTTCCGTTTTCTTCTTTCGGTAGAATTACCGGAACGCTTTTCCCCTTTGCCTTTAGTCGATGCCGTATCGTCAATGGAAAGTACCGCCTTTTGTTTCAGATATTCTCCTACATGAAAGCCTTTACTGATAACAAATTCCAACAAGTCAACTTTTAACAGAAGTAGATCATCCAATTCCTCACTGGCAGTCTTCAACTGTTTCTTTAGTTCTTTATTATCTGTTTCCACAATGGTACTACTCCTGATAGCATCCAAAGGTTCTAACTGTTCTTTAAAATATTCCGCCCCCAAATGAATACGTTCCTGCAAGCTTTTATCCGTTGCATAATCTTCGGCACCATCAACCAGGCGTGTGTATTGAAGGCTGAACTTTTGGGCAACTTTCGTTACCTTCTCATGAAAACGTTCCGTTTCTGATTTATATTCAGTCAATAGTTTGGGGTAGAGCTTATACAAGTGTTCATCCACCAATCTCACAAAACGCTTCAATGCCAACTCTAACGGTAAGAAATCAAACAATCCCGATAGCAATTCCAGAAAGTATGCTTGTTGCAATCTCCTATAACGCGTTTCATCAGGTTCGTTTCTACGCGCATCTTCCGTAAAAGTATCTACAGCACTGTCACTGATGACCGCTCTTGCCGACAGTGGAGCGCTCAATACCAACCCTTCCAATGTTTTACAACGACTTAATGCCACATAAGTCTGTCCGTGTGCAAAAGAAGCACTGGCATCAATTATTGCACGTTCAAATGTCAGTCCCTGACTTTTATGGATAGTAATAGCCCATGCCAGCTTCAGAGGGAATTGTTTGAAGACTCCTTCTATATCTTCGGTGATTTCCTTAGTCTCTTCATCCAACACGTATTTTGCATTCGTCCATTCTTCCTCTTGCAGCATAAAAGCATCCTCACTTCCTTTACTGCGTACTTCTATACCCAAAGCTGAGACATTGACCACTTCACCGATCATACCATTATAATAACGGTGCTCACCGGATGAATCATTCTTCACAAACATGACTTGGGCACCACGTTTCAGTTCAAGCACTTCATCTGTGGGATAAGAATATTCAGGAAACTTTCCATCTATCTGGGCACGAAAGGTGAAGGAACGACCGGGTAATTGTGCCAGTTCATGTTCATTGATGCGTTGCGCCTGATAGTTATGGGTAGTCAACTGGATATATCCTTCCTCTTTCGAAGGGTTGAAATTCGGAATGTACCTACGGTTCAATTCATCCAGCAAAGTTTTATCACAACGGTTCTCCCGAATAGGATTCAGCATATCCAGAAAGTGAGTATCACTCTGACGATACACCGTTTTCAATTCAAGCGTACAATATTCAGACTGTCTCAGTGCACGACTGGAAAAGAAATAAGGAGTATCATAGTAGCTGTTCAGCATCTGCCACTCTTCATCTTTTTATCACTGGGGCAAGCTGCTGCAAATCGCCAATCATCAGCAATTGCACACCACCGAAGGGTTTACTGCGATCACGAAAACGTCTCAGCACATCGTCTATCGCATCCAGAAGATCAGCACGCACCATACTGATTTCATCAATCACCAGCAGGTCTATACTACGCATGATGTTGAGTTTATCTTTTCCGAAACGGAAACGATATTGTGCTTTGCCATCCGCACTGAATGAGGTATCAGGTACGTAAGGGGCAAAAGGTAACTGAAAGAAAGAGTGAATCGTTACGCCTCCTGCATTGATAGCTGCAATACCTGTTGGGGCAAGAACAACCATACGCTTTGGACTTTCGGACTTCAACCGCCGCAGGAATGTAGTTTTTCCGGTCCCTGCTTTACCGGTCAGAAAGAGATGTGTGCCTGTATTTTCTATAAATTGCCACGCTAATGCCAATTCAGGATTCTGTTCCATTATTTCATCAATGTTGGTTGGAGGTGTAAAGGTAGCACAAATAAAAGAGCTAAAGCCTCCATTGGCACATCTTTTTGCAAAAAAAAAGAAAAAGCTATAAGAGTGACAAGCTACGAGCTACAAGTTACGAGCGGCTGCGCTATGTTCCGAAAGCCGCTCGTAACTTGTAGCTCGTAGCTTTTAGCTTTATCACTTCAGACTTCCTGCTATAATATCCAGCAATTCATTTGTAATTGCCTGTTGTCTGCTTTTGTTATATTGCTTCGTCAAATCCTGTATCAGTTCATTCGCATTATCTGTTGCAGTCTGCATGGCAAGTGTACGCGCAGCATGTTCAGAAGCATTAGAATCCTGAAGCACAGTAAATAGTTTCTGACTCAACACTTTCGGCAATAAATCAGCAATCAGCTGTCCGACAGATGGTTCTACAATATAATCATTCTGGAAACCACGTTTTCCCGATCCTTCTGTTGCAGCTGTTGCTGCCACCTTACTCAAATCAATAGGAAGATATTCTTCACGCATCAATATCTGCGAACCCATTGATTTAAAGTGATGATAAATCAGTTCCACACGGTCGATTTGCTTTTCCATAAACTCTTGCATCAACAATGCAGCAAGTTCATACGCTTGCATATATGATGGTTTATCCGCCATCCCTTGATAACTTCCCCTGCGATGTATAGCCCAACTTTTTTCACTGCCTGCTCTACTTTCTTTCCTACAGGATATATCAGAATATTCTCTTTACCAAGTGATTTATATTCTTCCAGCGTTTCTCCAAGCTTTTTACCACATTCGCGTTGAAAGCTCCGCACAGCGAACTGTTGGATGAGAAAACCACAATCGCCACCCGTGTTACGGAACGTACCTCGGTATAAGGTGACTCAAACGTGGCATCTGTAGACAAGAAGTTAGTCAGAATTTCATTCAGTTTCTGTTGGTAAGGCAGCATATTCTCAATCCGTGTCTGTGCCTTGTGCAACTTAGCGGATGCCACCATCTTCATCGCCGATGTTATCTGACGCGTACTCTTGACGGAGTTTATTCTGTTTTTTACTTCTTTTAAAGAACCCATAGCATTTTTTTTAGTGGTAAGTGATTAATGATTAGTGATAAGTGGCAAATGAACGCATGCCACTAATCACTTGTCACTCAACGTTAATCACTACTCCAAGTATTGTTTCGACATCAGATCTGCTGTTTCCTCTATCTTCTTGCAGACATCATCGTCAATGACACCACTCTTCAGTACATCGAGCACATCAGTACGGTGGTTCATTTCAAGCGCTTCAAGGAAACTCTTTTCGAAATCTGTTACTTTATCCAACGGAACATTACGCAGTAAGCCATGTGTACCACAATACAGAATGGCAATCTGCTGCTCTACCGGCATCGGACTGTATTGCGGCTGAACCAATAGACGGGTATTCTTCTGGCCCTTGTCGATGGTGAGCGCAGTAACCGGGTCCATATCGCCGCTGAACTTGGTGAATGCTTCCAGTTCGCGATACTGTGCCTGGTCTATCTTCAACGTACCCGCCACCTTCTTCATTGCCTTAATCTGAGCGTTACCACCTACACGGCTCACAGAGATACCTACGTTGATAGCCGGACGGTTACCTTGGTTAAACAAGTCTGTTTCGAGGAATATCTGTCCGTCAGTGATAGAAATCACATTCGTCGGGATGTATGCAGATACGTCACCAGCTTGCGTCTCGATAATAGGCAGTGCAGTCAGCGAACCACCACCTTTTACTTTGCCTTTCAGACTTTCCGGCAAATCATTCATTTCACGTGCTACTTCTTCCTGATTGATAATACGTGCTGCACGTTCCAGCAAACGGGAATGCAGATAGAAGATATCACCCGGATAGGCTTCACGCCCTGAAGGACGACGCAAAATCAGTGATACCTCACGATAAGCTACCGCCTGCTTGGAAAGGTCATCATAAACCACCAGTGCATGACGACCGGTATCACGGAAATACTCGCCAATGGCAGCACCCGCAAAAGGAGCATAATACTGCAATGCAGCCGGATCACCAGCCGTAGCAGCAACCACAATCGTGTAATCCATCGCTCCATACTCACGGAGCGTATTTACGATAGAAGCCACGGTAGAACCCTTCTGACCAATAGCCACATAAATACAATATACAGGATCACCTGCCTCATAATTGGCACGCTGGTTGATGATCGTATCGACGGCAATAGCTGTCTTTCCCGTCTGACGGTCACCGATAATCAACTCACGCTGTCCACGACCGATAGGAATCATGGCATCTACCGCTCTTCAATCCCGTCTGCAACGGTTGGTTCACAGGCTGACGGTAGATTACCCCCGGAGCTTTACGTTCCAAAGGCATTTCGCACAGCTCTCCACCAATGAGTCCCTTACCATCCAGTGGTGCTCCCAAAGGGATCGATAACACGTCCCAGCATACCCTCTCCCACCATAATGGAAGCAATTCGCTTGGTACGCTTTACGACGTAGCCTTCTTTGATTTTATCTGTAGGACCCAGCAAAACAGCTCCTACGTTGTCCTCTTCCAGATTCATCACAATCGCCTTTGATACCGTTGTCAAACTCCAGCAACTCGTTTGCTTCGGCATTACGCAACCCGTAGATACGCGCCACGCCATCGCTGACTTGCAGCACCGTACCGATTTCATCCAGTTGCACGCGGGTATCAATTCCTTCCAACTGTTTGCGCAGAATATCGGAGACTTCGCTTACTTTTATATTTTCAGACATGTTTCTATTTACGATTTTTATTTACAATTTACGATTGAGATTACCATCATTAAGTCCGATTCACTACTTACAATGTAGAGTAACTCTAATCGTAAATCGTAAATCGTCCAATCGTAAATCACACTATTCTTCTGTTCTTATCAATGAACTGTTGTTTCACTCTCTTTAGTTGCGTGGCGATGCTGGCATCCAGCCGGAAATCGTTGATATCAAATATAAAGCCCCCTTCAATCGAAGGATCAACTCCAGTTTGTAACTCCATCTGTGCATGTAGCAAAGTAGAAGCACTATTTCGAATGCGCTCCCAAACTTCCCGGCTCACAGGTACAGACGTAATCAGCTTTCCTACGCCGATATGCTTCAATTTCCTGTATAGATCAAGATAAGTCAGGCAGATGTACTGCAAATAATACTCCCGGCGGTTTCTCAACATAAGTGTTATGAAGCGGGAAAATTCCCGGCTCACCTCTCCATTGCCTACGGCAGCAGTACAAATCAGAGCAAATTTCTCCTTGATCTTCAAAATAGGGTTATCCAACGCCTCCCGTAAATCAGGATGCTTACGGAAGCTTCGTTCCAGCATACGCAATTCATGGTATACGCGGTCTTCAGCCCCCGTACCTTTTGCGTATTCTATCAACGCTTTGGCATATCGCATCGAAACAATTCCTATATCCATTTCCTTTAATTATTAGTGATTAGCGACTCATGACCAACATTTCGCTAATCATTCATCACTAATCGCTTATCGCTACTTAATTGCTTCTTGAGGCTGCCAGCACTTCGTCCAGCATCCGGTCTATCATCTCCATTTGTTCGTGCTCTTCATCCAGATTCTTACGAATTACTTTCTCCGCAATATCCACAGAAAGCACGGCAACCTGGCGACGGATATCGCGTATCGCCTCTTCCTTTTCTTGCTGTATCTGCTTCTTCACATCGTCCAGCTCTTTCTGCGCGGCGACTTCCGCCTGCTTGCGTGCTTCGACGATAATCTTGTCACGCTCGTGCATCGCCTCCCGCAGGATGCGTCCTTGCTCCTTGTTGGCAGCAGCAACCAATGCTTCGCTCTCAGCTTTTAGTCTTTGAAGTTGCGCATTAGCTTCTTTTGCCACTTCCAGCGATTGGTCTATGTAGGTTCTACGGCCTTCTACCATCTTAGTAATGACAGGAAAGCCATACTTCGCCAACACCACAAACACCACACCGAACGACAAAAGCATCCAGAACAGCAGACCACTATCGGGTAATAACAATGACATAATCTTAATTATAAATTAATAATTATAAATTAAAAGCAAGTATAGGCCTATTATAAGAAGAACACTAACAGACACACAACTACTGCCAACAGAGCAACACCTTCAATCAATGCAGCAGCGATAATCATGTTCATACGAATGTCTCCCGATGCTTCCGGCTGACGGGCAATAGCCTCCATAGCTGAACCACCAATTTTACCAATACCCAAACCTGCGCCAATAACGGCAAGTCCGGCGCCGATTGCTGCACCTAATTTACTAATTCCAGCTGCAGCCGCAGTAGCTTGCAATAATACAGATAGTAACATAATCTTTTTGTTTTTAAATGGTTTATTATTAATTGTTGTTTTTCTTTCACTTTTACTTCTTTATGCTCCTCCTGAGCCAGTCCGATAAATACGGCAGACAACATAGTGAATACGTACGCCTGGATAAATGCCACCAATAATTCCAATGCATTCATAAAGATATTGAACAGCACAGATGCCACGGTAAGCGTACCATTAAGCGCAGGTCCCATACTGGCGGAAATAAAGATCAGACATGTTAACACCAACATTGCCATGTGTCCGGCCAGCATATTGGCAAAAAGACGAATCATTAAGGCAAATGGTTTGGTGAAGATACCGAAGAATTCAATAAAAGGCATCATCGGTACAGGAACCTTCAACCACCAAGGCACATCCGGCCAAAAAATATCTTTCCAATAGGTTTTCGTTCCGAACAGATTGACGGCAACAAATGTAAAAAGTGCCAGAACCATCGTAATAGCAATATTACCCGTCACATTAGCTCCACCCGGGAAAATGGGAATCAACCCCATGATATTATTTATAAAGATGAAGAAGAACGCTGTCAGCAGGTAAGGAGCAAACTTCCGATACTTCGGCCCTACACAACTCTTAATGATATCGTCGTTCACCATCATGATAAACATCTCCATAAATCCGATGAAGCCGCCCGGAGCCGCACTACCTTGCGGATGTTTACGATACCACTGGGCAACGGCCAGAATAATGACAAGTAGCAATACACTGTTAATCAACAGTGACAGTGTCACTTTTGTGATAGAAATATCCCAGGGACGTATTTCGTTTCCGGTTGCATCATGCTCAACCAACTTACCTTCGTACCTGCTACCTGCCGGAGCTATGAAGAATCCTTCATAAGATCCTTCATTTTCTTCCAACCGTGAAGAGAGGAAAGCGTGCCAACCAGTCTGCGAGCTATATACAATAATAGGTAATGGGATAGTGACGTGCGTTTTTCCCCATGTGGTAATATGCCACTCGTAAGCATCGCCAATGTGACCGAAGACGATCTCTTTCACATCCACCGTGTTTTCTTTCTGTTCGGTAGAGGTGACATCATCCCGTTTGGCTACGCTGTCAAGTTCCGCTTCAATCCCCTGTGCCACAACAGGCAGGGTAGTAAGCAGCATTCCCAGCATCAGGAATATTCCGGTCAATAGATTACGCATTTGTTTCATTTTTCTTTTTCCTTTTTTCTGTTTCTTTCCTACTTCATAAGTAAAAAAGAACCAAGTCTCATATATCAGATAGACTATATAGTAAAGGATGAATGTCAGCAGGAATAACTTAGCTTCTTCCCGCACTGCAAAGCAGTACACTACCAAGAGTATCACAGAGAGCAACATCTTCATCACCTTCATCGCCATGTAAAGCAGCAACATCTTTTGCGGGGCATGCTTACGGCAAGCATCAAACATAGATATTTCAAAAAGCCCGAACAAGAAGAAATATACCGGAATGAAAGGATATCCTCCAAAATAATGTCCAGGCAATAAATAATGTAAAATCCTGCGCCTACCCATCCTGCTATTAATGTCAACAGGGTGATCTGGTATAAAAAATTGCGCTTTGTCAAGCTGATACTCATAGTATTATTCAAAATTAAGAATAAAAGAATTAAGGATGAAAAGACTATTGTCAGTCTACGCAGGCAGAAACCACTCCACCACTTAACTCAATGAAACCACCCTCTATGTCAAGAGTCTGTTCTTCTCCTTCTGTCGGTACATACATCACCTTACCTTCACGAAGCGAAGACACAATGGGTGCATGTTGCGGAAGGATGGTAAACGTTCCTATTGTGCCAGGTAGCGTTACACTTTCCACTTCTCCATTATAAATTTCCTTTTCAGGAGACACTATGTTCAAATACAACTTCTTCATAGCCTCTTTCCTTCTTTTATTTTTTAATTATTTACCTGATCCAGCAATTTCTTACCTTTCTCTATCGCTTCTTCAATCGTACCGACATTCAAGAAAGCAGGTTCGGGTAGATAGTCCACCTCTACGGATGTGATACTTCCATTCTTTGTTGAAGTAATACGCTCCTGCATTGCACCCATCTCACTCCAAGCGTAGGCTGATAACCAACGGCCGAAGGCATACGTCCCAACAATGCCGAGACTTCTGAACCTGCCTGTGTAAAACGGAATATATTGTCAATAAAGAACATTATGTCCGTAGCTTCTCCGTCCTTGCCTCCATGGTCACGGAATTCCTCCGTTTCAAATTTCACGCAGCAAGTCGTTACCTTCACGGGTACGCTCTCCCACTCCGGCAAATACGGAAAAACCATGTTGTTTCTTAGCAATGTTATTAATGAGTTCCTGAATAAGCACTGTTTTACCTACACCAGCACCACCAAACAGACCAATCTTACCGCCCTTACTGTATGGCTCCAGCAGGTCGATAACCTTGATACCCGTATAGAGTACCTCTTGTACGGTAGTCAAATCTTCAAATTTAGGGGGTTCGCGGTGGATGGGATAAGCACCGGCACGGTCTAACTCTTTCATACCATCAATGGAATCACCCACTACATTCATCAACCGACCTTTAATCTGGTCGCCCACCGGCATGGTAATAGGACCACCTGTGGGATACACTTTCATACCTCTTTGTAAACCGTCCGTACTATCCATTGCTACAGTTCTCACTGTATTTTCGCCAATGTGTTGCTGCACTTCTACGATTAATGTTTTTCCGTTTGATCTTTTTATCTCCAGTGCGTCGTGGATACTTGGAAGCATCAGTTCGGCATCCGTACCTTCAAAATAGACGTCTACTACCGGTCCGATGACCTGAGAGATATGTCCGATAATTTGTGACATAAGCAATCTTTTTATATAATTTCTCTTTTTCTAAACTCTACAAGTCGCGTTCTTGTCATTCCGCTGCTATGAGCTTAACACCTATTGAATAGTTTTTGTTCAAAGCTTCAAATCTTAATTTTTACGGAATAGTTACATAAGCAACCTTGCAAATGTAAACACAAAAACTTTCAAGTTGTACTCTATGAAAACGTTTTTTCTATAAATTATACCCTTTTGAACTATTATTACTACAATAAGAACAAAAAAGCGACATCCATTTAACGTTGCTTAAACATTCATCAACAGATACTAAGAAGGAATTCCACTATTTTTGTGTGAACAAAACATCATTTGGTAAGTTATATTTTGAAGTATAAATTTAATGAAAGGAAAAAGTATGAATCCACATCAAAATCCATTCGCAGGAAACACCCCACAGGATGTTACCGAAAGACAAGGTGAAAATGCCATTTTCATCGTTTACGGATTAAATCAATCTCCTGATGCTGTCGACAAAGTAAAAGATGTATGTACCAATTTCTCAGCGTTGATACGTAGTATGCGTAATCGCTTTCCCGATGCACAGTTCAGTAGCACGATAAGTTTCAGTGCTAATGTATGGGATCGTATTTTCCCTGGCAAGGGGAAACCCAAAGAATTGGAAACTTTCAAAGAAATAAGGGGAAGTAAATATACAGCTGTATCCACTCCCGGTGATATACTGTTTCATATCCGGGCACGGCAAATGGGGCTATGTTACGAATTTGCTTCTATCATCGATGAAAAACTAAAGGGGGCTGTCGAAGCTATTGATGAAACTCACGGTTTCAGGTATATGGATGGTAAAGCAATCATTGGCTTCGTAGATGGAACAGAATCTCCAGCCGTGGACGAGAATCCTTATCACTTTGCCGTAGTTGGTGAAGAAGATCCGGATTTTGCGGGTGGAAGTTATGTATTTGTACAGAAGTATATTCACGATATGAATGCTTGGAATGCGCTTCCGGTAGAAGAGCAGGAAAAGGTGATAGGACGAAGAAAGTTAAATGATGTGGAATTGTCGGATGAAGAAAAGCCTGCAAATGCACATAATGCTGTAACAAATATTGGAGATGATTTAAAAATAGTACGTGCCAATATGCCATTTGCCAATACTTCAAAAAGGAGAATACGGTACTTATTTCATTGGATATGCAAGTACATTCAGTACTACGCGCCAGATGTTGGAAAGTATGTTTATCGGGAATCCTGTAGGCAACACCGACCGCTTGCTTGATTTTAGTACTGCGGTTACCGGGACCCTGTTCTTTGCACCGTCTTACGATCTACTTGGAGAAGATTAACAGTTCGCCCCATGTGGGGCAAACATAAAAAAAAGGCTATCTATCCCAGACAGCCAATCTTTTGTTAACCTTAAATCTAATACTATGAAAAACACATTGCAAAGGTACGGCTTTTCTTGATTTCTCCAAATTTCAGAGCCTTTACAGGGCATTTTACAACAAGGTTTAATAATTCTATCGACCTTGTTAACAATTTGACAAAGAAAAGAGAGTATTACACTATATTTTTAAACAGGAATTAAGAAGATACCGGATTTCCAGAGAAGAATATCTATTCAACTATAGTGGGCCTCTGCATATAATATGCAGAAGTCCCGTTATGATAATAGTTCTCTTTTATGGAAGTACATTTAAAACCATTTTTTTCATATAAATGAATAGCCGGGGAATTAGAAACATTCACCTCCAAAGTAATTCTCTTTAAGCCTTGTTTTTGGGCAATAGCAGCTATCTGATCTATTAGTAATTGCCCCACTTTTTTTGCCACGAAAATCAGGATGAACAGCTATCGAATAGATACGTAGACTACAAGCACGTTGATTTATCAACACACTAAAATAGCCCCCCACCCTTTGCTGATATTCTGCTACACAAAAGTATCCTTTTGCTTGAGAAATAAGATAAACAAACTGACGTTTTGAAAAACTATCTTTATCAAAACAAATTTGTTCTATCTCCATAATTGACGGAATATCATCAATTTCAGCCAAACGAAGTATAAATCGCTGTTCCATACGAATTAGAAACGTTTTACATCCAACATACGCCAAAAGTTATTCAGCAACCGATAGTAGAGTTCGTCTCCCAGAATGGCATCTTCTAACCCATGGTCAATGCTGGGATTATCATTTATCTCAATAACAATAGCACGGTCATTTACCATTTTCAAATCTACTCCATACAGGCCTTTCCCAATAAAAGAAGCCGCACGCAGCGCTGTATCCAATACCTTACGCGGCACTTGATAAATAGGAATAGTCTCCACCAGCCCGCAGCGGCTCCGTCCGGAAGCATAATGGCAATAGATTTGCCAATGTCCCTTAGCCATATAATACTTACACGCATAGAGAGGTTCTCCATTCAAAATGCCGATACGCCAGTCAAAATCTGTTGGAGTGAATTCCTGAGCCAGCAGTATAGACGACTTATCAAACAATACTTTCAACGCTTCATCCAACTCGATCTCATTATTGACTTTCTTCATACCGATAGAGAAAGAACCATCTGGGATTTTCAGGATAAAAGGACTACCAAGTTGTTCCGTAATTTCCTCATAAGAGTTGACATTCGATTTGAATAGTAACATGGAAAGCGGTGCCGGAATCTTTTCCTTCTCAAACAATTCTTTCAGATAAACCTTATTGGTACAGCGGATAATAGATTGAGGATCATCTATAACAGCCAACCCATTTTGTGTGGCCAATTGTGAAAGCCGGAACGTGTAATGGTTTAACGAAGTAGTGGTACGAATAAATAAGGCATCAAACTCCATCAGTCGTGTGGCATCTTCTTCAGTTAGCAATTCGGCATGAATATCCATCTTCTTAGCCAGTTCAAGTAGCTTGTGAAGTGCCTTTTTATCGCTTGGCGGAAATTTCTCATCCGGATCATACAGTATAGCCAGGTTGTATCTTGCCGATTTCGAAGCCTGAGGATTGCGCCACACTTTTCTGTTAAACAAATCCAGAGCATTAGCGAAATAATCCTCTTCCTCACTATTCAATGAGCTCAAAGGTAAAAACTGAATATTTTCTATCTGATTCTTATGTCGCGTATTTAATGTAACCCGCAATAAAGGAGCCGGATAATTCTCAAAAATAAAACGGGCTATACGCTCCAATCCTTTCTCTTTGCAAGTGCCAAAGTATACATTCAGAGACCAAAGATCATCGGTTATTTCATTTTTCTGAATCCATTGATAACAAAGCTTTTGAAGACTGCTATCCATACGGATACCTGCACCAGCTTCCACCTTATTAATTATATCTACTCCGGGAATAACTTTATGCCCCCTCGTCTGGGCTAATAACGAGCAATAATAGCCTTCGGAGTTATAGCTATAATCATTACTCAGGTTGATTACTAATTTACGATCCTTTCCCGGTGATTTATACTTCAGGTAGTCAGATACTGTTAAAATGCTGTTTGTTTTGGAATATGGTTTCCAATCATCCAAGCTGTCTACAAGGATCAATACATTGTTCATTTCGTCTTTTTTAAAAAAGTGCCCGAAAGTAGTGAATTAAATAATACAAAATATCGCAGACTCAATAATTATTTTCAAGAGATGAAAACAACTCTGTTTTTGCTCAAAAATGCAATAAACAAAAGTCTCTCAGGGTTGTTTCTAATAGCAACTAAAAACAGACCTTGATTATGAAAAAGTTTAATTTCAGTTTATTGGCAGGCTTGTTGTTGCTGATATCTGCTTCCGTATGCGCAGAAAATACTCCGGAAAAAGTACAGGAAACTTTCAAAAGATGTATCCTAAAGTGACGACCGTGGAATGGATGCATAAAAGTGATTACCACATTGCCGGATTCGTTTCAGATAGCCACGAAATGAACGCCTGGTTCGGAAACAATGCCCAATGGATAATGACGGAGACAAACGTCGAAAGTCTGGAAGATGTCCCTGCTCCCGTAGCTAAAGCATTTATGCAGACAGAGACCCCTCCTATACAAATCAGATATATAAAGATAATTACCTTCCCCAAAATGCCTGCTGTAGTAATCATCGATATAGAAGAGTATAACTCTGACAGAGAAATTCAGCTTTTCTATGCTCCTGACGGTAAACTACTACAGAGCCTCGATGTATCCGGTGGTGATGGAGAAATCTATCCCGAGTTATTCGGGTAATACAAAATTCTTACCAAATATAAGAACAATTGAGCAAAACAGAATGTTATCTATAAAAACAACTATAAATAGCAAGACTTATGAGTAGACGTTCACAGCTGGAGCATGAAGTATCATTAGCTCAAAAACGTATTAAGGAAGCTCCCCAAAATACGCCGGCAAACATCAGAAAAATTTGGGAACAAGAGTTGGTTGAACTTGAAATAGAACTGAACAACCTGACTGACGAAGAAGAAGATAATAACGATTAGCAACCTCTGACAATGAAATGGGATAATCAACTGATAAATCATTTGCAATGGTCGAATGCGATCATTAATCGTGAGGGCAAAGAAATCGTAGCACAGGAAATTGCCGCAATGGCGAAGGATGGTGATGTGATCGGAGCCGGCTCCGGTTCTACCGTTTATCTGACGCTATTCGCATTAGCGGAACGTATTCGCAAAGAATCTCTACACATAGAAGTTATCCCTGCCTCTGCAGAAATTTCCATGACCTGCATACAATTGGGTATACCACAAACGCCCCTTTGGAATAAGCGTCCAGACTGGGTTTTTGATGGTGCTGATGAAGTAGATCCGGAGAAAAGTCTGATTAAGGGACGTGGTGGAGCCATGTTCAAAGAAAAACTTCTGATAAAAAGCAGTAGTAAGAGCTTCATTATCATTGATGATACAAAACTGGTAGATCATTTAGGAAGTCATTTTCCCATACCTGTAGAAGTGTTTCCAGGTGCATTAACTTTTGTAGAAAGCGAAATGCAACGATTAGGAGCTTCTGACATGAAATTGCGTCTTGCCGGTGGAAAAGACGGACCTGTTCTCACCGAAAACGGCAACTTTATTTTTGATACCCGCTTCAGTTATGTTGACCCTTCTTTGGAACAAAACCTGAAAGCAATTACTGGAGTAATTGAAAGCGGGCTTTTTATCGGATATGATGTTGAAATAGTAGTTGCGAAATAAAAAAGCAGCTGCCACTCAATCTGTGACAACTGCTTTTCTTTTATCTAATAAGTAAGCCTTAATGCACTTCAACCTTTTCTGCAATTCGCTTAGCCTTATCTCTCAATGCATCCAGATCTGACTTTAATGGTGCATAGCATAACACCACGCCCATACGCCGATTGACGCGCGTCGTCGGCTTACCGAAAATGCGGAGATAAGTGTCTTCTTCTTTCGTCACCTCTTCAATACCGCGATAATCAGGACGCTCCTGGCTGGCAATAGTTGAAAGAATCACAGCACTGGCACCAATACGCTCTTGCTTAATGTTTGGAATAGGCAAACCTAGTACAGCACGTAAATGAAGTTCAAATTCATTCAAATTTTGTGTTCCTGCTAATGTCACCATACCCGTATCATGCGGACGCGGAGAAAGTTCCGAGAAATAAACTCCATTTTCATGACTCAAGAAAAATTCAACTCCCCACAGGCCGGCACCGGTCAGAGCCCGTGTCACTTTCTCAGCCATTTCCTGCGCTTCCTTCAAATGAGCCGGATCAATGTGCGCCGGCTGAAAACTCTCACGATAATCTCCCCCTTTCTGCACATGTCCGATGGGCGGACAAAACAAGGTAGGCCCATTCTTTTGCGTCACCGTAAGCAATGTTATCTCACTATCAAACTTGATAAATTCTTCAATAATCAATTCTTTTATATCACCACGGCTACCATTGCAACCATATTCCCAGGCATGTTCCAATTCATCCGCACTCTTCACAAGAGACTGCCCTTTGCCCGAAGAAGACATCAGCGGCTTCACTACGCAAGGAAAACCGATCTTTTCAGAAGCAGCTTTCAACTCATCCAGAGTTTTTGCATAAAAATATTTAGCAGTTTTCAGTCCCAACTCCTGTGCGGCCAAATCACGAATAGCCTTGCGGTTCATAGTAAAGTTTACGGCACGGGCACTGGGTACCACCTGAATACCTTCCTTCTCAAAATCGTAAAGGCGTTCTGTACGGATGGCTTCGATTTCCGGAACAATGATATCCGGCTGGTGTTTGCGTACTACACGTTCCAATGCATCGCCGTCAAGCATGCTAAATACCTCATATTCATCAGCCACCTGCATGGCAGGTGCTCCGGCATATGAATCACAGGCAATAATATATTGACCTTTTCGTTGGGCAGAAATCACAAACTCTTTGCCCAGTTCACCGGAACCTAACAATAAAATCTTCTTCATTTTTGCTATGTGTTTATATTAAGAAGCACAAATGTACATAAAAAAATAAGTAGCTACCGCTTTAAATAATTTAAAAAACGAATGGATAGCTCATTTTTATCTGTATCTTTGTAGCATAAACAATAGGGTTTATTCTGAAATCTTCTTTGTGCATGTTTGCTTTTGCGGTATTCCGCAAATTATTCCATCCCAAAATGACCTCATAATCAGCTCCTTTGTTCATCACAAGATTAAATTGTTGTATGGATCCTGAACGGATTAGGTGCAGCCATTAGTCAGAAAAACTAAGTGCAGTATATAAACTGCATAATATATAATAATTAAAGAATGGCAGTAAAAAGAGTAACATCAAGTAAAAGAGACAGAGAAAAAGCGAAACAGAGTAAGCGAGAAGAAAAACAAAAGAGAAAAGAAGAACGCTTGAGCAGCGGTAGCCGTAGCTTCGAAGAGATGCTGGCTTATGTGGACGAAAACGGTATTCTTCACTCCACACCAGAAGGTGTAAAGCCTAAAGAAGAAATAGATGCTTCTGAAATAGAAATATCAATTCCGAAAAAAGGCGAAGCAGAAGAAGTTCTGCCATTAAACGGACGTATTGAACATTTTAATGTGTCCAGAGGTTATGGTTTTATTAAAGATTTAGGAAGTGGTGAGAAATATTTTTTCCACGTTACTTCCGCTCCCGAAGGGATAACCGAAGGGGATAACGTAACATTTGAAATTGAACGTGGTACGCGAGGTATGAACGCCGTGCGGATCTCAATCATTAATAAATAACAATTTTAACTTACAAAAAGAAATGAACATTTATGTTGCAAACCTAAGCTGGAACACAAACAGTGACAGCTTACAGGAATTATTTTCACAGTATGGCGAAGTAACTTCAGCCTACATTATTAACGACAGAGAGACGGGACGTTCACGCGGTTTCGGCTTCGTAGAAATGCCGAATGATGAAGAAGGTCAGAAGGCTATTGACGCTCTTAACGAAACAGAATTCGAAGGCAAGAATATCGCTATTAGCGTAGCTCGCCCCAGAACAGAAAGACCTGCAGGTGGCAACCGTGGTGGTGGCTATGGCGGTGGCAACCGTGGTGGTGGCTATGGCGGCGGCAATCGTGGCGGTGGTTACGGCGGCGGCAATCGTGGCGGTGGCTATGGCGGCGGAGATCGCGGTGGAAGATATTAATCTTACAACTTAACAAAGAAATGAAAACTGTTCGGGATGATTTCCGAACAGTTTTTTTATGTCCCTGTTTCACTTATTATATATCAATAATATCTATATTTGCATATATGATAACGAGCAAACATATTCTACTGACACTTTCACTGCTACTGTGCAATGTTTGTATCTACGCTGCTGCGGTCAACTACTCCGTACGCGGAAAAGTTATTGATAAACAATCACGCCAACCGGTGGCTTATGCCAACGTTGTGGTTGCAGGTATTCCCGGTAAAGGAGCATCGACAGATTCTCTAGGCATATTTCGTATAGAACAGATACCCCCTGGCATTTATCGCTTCGAAGCAACACTGATAGGTTATAAAAGCGCAGTGACCTCCGAGTATTTGGTTTCCGCCTCTACGCCTTTCATCGAGATAGAGATAGAAGAAGATGAAAATATGCTATCAGCAATAGTGGTCACCCCCTCTCCTTTCCGGAAAACGGTAGAAAGTCCGGTAAGTATGAGGATTATCGGCTTGCAGGAGATAGAAAAAAGTCCGGGAGGAAACCGCGATATCTCACGTATCGTGCGAGCCTATCCGGGTGTCTCTTTCTCTCCCATTGGTTATAGAAACGACTTGATTGTACGAGGTGGATCACCTTCCGAGAATCGCTTCTATATGGATGGAATAGAAATACCTAATATCAACCACTTTGCCACACAGGGAGCATCGGGTGGTCCGGTCAGTATAGTCAATGCAGATTTGATACGAGAAATCAGTTTCTATACCGGAGCATTTCCGGCCAATCGTTCCGGAGCCATGAGTTCAGTATTAGATTTTCGTCTGCGCGATGGCAACCCGGACAAACAGACATTTAAGGCAACCCTGGGAGCATCCGAAGTTTCTTTCAGTGGTAACGGACATTTGAGCGATAAGACAACCTATCTGTTTTCTATACGGCAATCTTATCTGCAACTACTGTTCAAGGCTTTAGGACTTCCTTTTCTGCCAAACTTCATTGACGGTCAATTCAAATTGAAGACCAAACTATCAGCACATGATGAACTGATCCTACTTGGCTTAGTCGGCATTGATAAGATGAAACTGAATACAGACGAGAAAGGAGAAGACGCGGAATACATATTAAGTTATCTGCCTACCATTCACCAGGAGACATTCACAGTGGGAGCTTCATACCGCCATTATGCAGGAAAACATGTACAATCTGTCACCTTAAGCCATAACTACCTGAACAATCGTAATATAAAATATCTGAATAATGATGAATCTTCCGAAGACAATCTGACACTCCGGCTTCGTTCAGTAGAGCAAAAGACCACCCTGCGCTTTGAAAACCAAACGAGATTAGGGCAATGGACATTGAAGGAAGGTGCAGAAATGAATTATTCCAACTATACGAATCAAACGAATCAGCGAATATTCGGTATAACCCCTACACTCTCTGATTACCGGACGGATTTGAACATATTCAGTTGGGGTGGTTTCTTCTCAACAGATTATACCACCGCCAATAAACGTTTTTCCGCATCCGCAGGCATCCGTACAGATGGTAACAACTACAATAAGGAGATGAAAGAATTATGGAAACAGCTCTCTCCCCGCCTCTCCTTATCTTACGAACTAACCCAGCAATGGACAATAAGCGGAAATGCAGGTCTATATTATCAGCTACCACCTTATACAGCATTAGGTTTCAAGGACAACGACGGTCTTTATGCAAATAAGAATTTAAAGTATATGCAAGTGATGGAGACCAGCCTCGGACTCGACTGGCATTTACAGGATAGGTTGATGATTTCGGCAGAAGGTTTCTTTAAGCGATACAGCCGTATGCCTCTTTCTCTCCGTGACGACATCCCTTTGGCATGTAAAGGAGACGATTATGGCACAGTAGGTAATGAGGCATTGATTCCGACTGCACGAGGACGTGCTTATGGTGTAGAAACCATGTTGCGTTGGCAGATACCGGAGCGCTTCAACTTTGTATCTTCCCTTACTGTCTTTCGAAGTGAATATAACGACATAGCTTCTGCTTGGGACAATCGTTTCATTCTTAATGTAAGTGGTACGTACAATTTACCACGACGTTGGAGTATCGGAGGAAAATTAAGTTATATAGGTGGTGCCCCTTACACTCCTTACGATGAAGAAAAATCCTCACTGGTTGAAGCTTGGAATGCACAGGGGCGTCCGTATTATGATTACTCAAAGTACAATACGGAGCGTCTACCCAATTTCGCCCAACTTGATATTCGTGTAGATAAGTCTTTCTATTTTCATCGCTGCATGGTAGGTTTTTATCTCGATTTGCAGAATATCACAGGAAGTAAGTTGAAGCAGCAGGATGTGATTATGAGTACAGGAGTTATTGAAAACCCGTCTGCATCTGTAGGAGAACAAAGATATAAGATGAAATATCTGAAACAGGAAAGTGGAACGATATTACCGTCGATTGGAGTTACCGTAGAATTCTAATGCCAGGCCTTTGTTATTGACCTACAAAAAGTAAAAAGCCGGAATGACCTCAAATAAATCATTCCGGCTATTATAATAAAACTATGGCACTTTTCTTTTTATTGAAATATCATTTATTGATGTTGTTCTCTCAGCAAATCATTCACCGTCTTTACCGGATTGAACGTACTCAGAGAAACTTCTACAAACACCGTATTCCAATCGCTCATGGCACCGTTCCACAGACCGGGAAGTTCAAGTGCTTTAAGATCCTTGCCATTCTTCGATTTATAAGAGATGAAACCGGTAGCCTTATCTACGAAATTAACAAGATCAAACTTATGGCCCTTATAATCGCGCACAGCACAAACCAAATCTACAGGATTAAAGTGCGTACCCTTTTCGAACATCTCTTTTTTCTCCGGATCGTCCATATCAATTTGAGAACTTTCAAGAATTTGCAGAGAAATAGTACCGTCACTATTATATGCCAGGAACGGACCGCCACCCGGCTCGCCCACATTCTTCACCATACCGCATACACGCATCGGACGATTCAGTTTCTCTTTCAGATAAAGTACGAGTTCAGCATCTTCCAGATTCTTGGTCTCAGGATTTTTACAGAACAATTTCTTTTGCAGGAATTGCAGAATTTCAAGCACTTGTTCGTGAGTATATCTGCCGCTATCCAAAAGTTCCAAATAAGCAAATGCTTTTTGTTGCAGCGCCACTAATACTCCGGCAATCAACTTCTTATACAACACGGTGTCACCTTTCAGTTTATCAGGCACTACATTGTCGATATTCTTGATAAAGATAATATCTGCATCAAGATCATTCAGATTCTCGATCAGCGCACCATGACCACCCGGACGGAATAACAACTTGCCGTTATCACGGAAAGGCTGATTATTCATATCGGCAGCAATAGTGTCCGTACAGGGCTTTTGTTCAGAAAAAGTTACATTGTAATCTACACCGTATTTCTTGGCATAGACAGCTGCTTTGTCTGCCACCAGATTTTCGAACAAGCGGCGATGTTCAGGAGAAACGGTAAAATGCACATTGACTTTTCCATTCTTGTTAGCAGCATAGAGAGCACCTTCCACAAGATGTTCTTCCAATGGAGTACGGCTTCCATCTTCATATCTGTGGAACTTCAGCAAACCTTTCGGAAGCGCACCATAATTCAGTCCTGCCGCCTCAAGCAATGCAGCCACTACAGCTTTATAATCACCCTCAGCCATCAATGCGGGAATGTTCTTCTCAAATGCTTTCTCACAGGCGGCATTCAAGTCATTATAGAAAGCAAACTTTTCAATCTGCTCAAAGAATGTTTTTTCGAATTTAGTTTCGGGCACATCATAATCAGCCCGAGAAATTCGAATAAATTCTTGAACATACGGCTTGCCGCACCTGAAGCAGGAACAAACTTCACTACTACTTTATCTGTCCGCGTATATGCATCCCATGCATCGAGATAGAGCTTCTGCTCTTCTGCTGCAGGTGCCAGAATACCTTTTTCCAATGAAGCGGCAGCAGCCAGCTTTAAGTACGGGAAACCTTTCTCAAAACAGGTCAGCTGTTCAGCTATCTGCTCTTCTGAAATACCTTTTTGCCTAAGCAACTCTTTGTCTTGCGGTGTTATCATACTATCTATTTTTTATTAATTGATTGCCAAAAATACAAAAAAAAGCACAAGCCTTATAATAGAAAGGAAGAAAAAAAACTACCTTTGGGCAACAAAATGGACAATTATGGAAAGAGATGAATTTTTCACTACTGAAGAGAAGGAATTGCTCTTCTCTCTCTACAGAAAATTATTGCAGTTGACCGGTGAGACATTACAGAAAGGTGACTGTAGAAAACTGAAAACACATCTTATCAACTCTATAAAGGATAACCGCGTTCAGCGTGACACTTTCGGACTGAATCCACTGGTTAAAGATATGCAGACTGCCGTTATCGTGGCCGAAGAAATCGGAATGAAACGGGCGTCTATTCTGGGCATCATGCTGCACGAAAGCGTGAGAAACGGAGCTTGTACCCCCGAAGAAGTGCAAGCCGCTTTCGGTGAAGACGTGGCAGGTATCATCCGCGGGCTTATCCGTGTCAATGAGCTTTACTCCAAAAGCCCGACTATCGAATCGGAAAACTTCCGCAACCTGTTGCTTTCTTTTGCGGAAGATATGCGTGTGATCCTGATAATGATTGCCGACCGTGTGAACATCATGCGGCAAATCAAAGACAGTAAAAATGACGAAGCCCGTCGGCAAGTGGCAAATGAAGCGGCCTACCTGTACGCTCCCCTCGCCCACAAACTGGGTTTATATAAGCTGAAATCGGAACTGGAAGACCTTTCGCTGAAATATACGAGAAAGAGGTTTACTATCATATCAAGGATAAGCTGAACGAGACAAAAGCGTCCCGTGACAAGTATATTGCCGCCTTCATCGCTCCGATGCAGAAGAAACTGGAAGAAGCCGGATTGCATTTCCACATCAAAGGGCGTACAAAATCCATTCACTCCATCTATCAGAAGATGAAGAAGCAGAAATGTCCGTTCGAAGGGGTATATGACTTGTTTGCCATCCGCATTATCCTGGATTCGCCTGTAGATAAAGAAAAGCAGGAGTGCTGGCAAGCATATTCCATTGTAACAGATATGTACCAACCTAACCCGAAGCGCTTGCGTGACTGGCTATCTGTACCAAAAAGCAACGGTTACGAGTCATTACACATTACTGTAATGGGTCCCGAAAGCAAATGGGTGGAAGTACAGATACGTACCGAACGCATGGACGATATCGCCGAACGGGGGCTCGCTGCTCACTGGCGTTACAAAGGTGTAAAGGGAGAAACAGGATTGGATGAATGGCTGACCACTGTTCGTGAAGCATTAGAAAACTCGGATAGTAACGGGCTGGAAGCTATGGACCAGTTCAAACTGGATTTATACGAGGATGAGGTCTTCGTATTCACTCCGAAAGGCGATCTGTTTAAGTTAGGTAAGGGAGCCACGGTGCTGGATTTTGCTTTCCACATCCATAGCAAATTAGGATGTAAGTGTATCGGTGCGAAAGTAAACGGCAAGAATGCCCAATTGCGGCAAGTGCTGAATAGTGGTGATCAAGTGGAAATTATGACCTCGAATACACAGACACCCAAACAGGATTGGCTGAATATTGTAACCAGTTCCAAGGCACGTACCAAGATACGCCAAGCATTGAAGGAGATGGTTGCCCGCCAACATGCCTTTGCCAAAGAAACGATAGAGCGTAAATTCAAGAACCGGAAAATAGAATATGATGAAGCCGTAATGATGCGCCTGATCAAACGTCTCGGCTTCAAGACAGTGACAGACTTTTATCAAAGCATCGCAGATGAAACACTGGATGTAAATGAAATCATCGACAAATATCTGGAACAACAGAGACGGGAAAATGATACGCATGACGACATCCCATACCGCAGCGCTGAAGGATATAACCTACAACAGACGCAGAACGATGAAATCACTCGTTCGAAAGAAGATGTACTGGTAATTGATCAGGATCTGAAAGGACTGGACTTCAAGCTAGCACGCTGCTGTAGTCCGATTTATGGAGATGATGTTTTCGGTTTTGTGAGTGTGACCGGCGGCATCAAGATACATCGTAGTGACTGCCCTAACGCCACACAGTTACGTGAACGATTCGGATACCGGATCGTAAAAGCACGCTGGGCCGGTAAATCGCAAGGTACGCAGTATCCGATTACGCTGCGCGTTGTGGGACATGATGATATAGGCATTGTTACAAATATCACTTCGATCATATCCAAAGAAAATGATATCTCATTGCGCTCTATCGGTATTGACTCCCATGATGGTTTATTCTCCGGAACGATGACGATTATGGTAGGTGATACAGGACGACTGGAGACACTGCTCAAAAAAAAGCTGAGGACGGTGAAGGGAGTGAAACAAGTTTCAAGAAGCTAAGTTAGCTACGAGTGACAGGCTACGAGTGACAAGAGTTTACCCCAGACTGAAGACCCATCTACCCGCAGACTAACGTTTAGTCTACCCTAGACTAGACGTTAGTCTAACAGTTAACAGATACTAACAAAAAGAGACAAAGTGAAATATAGTTTAAAAAACAGATCCGCAGTTTCGGATATGCCTGGAAAGGTATCCGGCAATGTGTAGGGAAAGAACAGAACTTAAGTTTTCATCTCATTACTACAGCAGTGGTGATAGCTGCCGGTTTTTTTCTTTGGCATAACACGTACGGAATGGATAGTCATTATCTTATGTATTGGCGTGGTAATAGCCGCAGAATTGTTTAATACAGCCATTGAGAAATTGGTGGATCTGGTTTCTCCCGAGCGTCACCCCATTGCAGGGCAGGTAAAAGACATTGCCGCCGGAGCAGTGCTGGTGTGCGCTGTTGCGGCGGCAATTATCGGGATTATTATTTTTCTCCCGTATTTAAGTTAAGAGGGAGGGGAAAGAGGAGTTAGCATGAATCCGATAGATTGGCGGATTTACAAGTTTCATCTTACTTTTTTCCTCTTATAATAAAGATACGTCAGCAAAAAGAAAAAAGCCAAAGCTACCAGGATTCCAATACCGATTACCTTATAAATCAACTGAAAATCAGTATATAGATAAATATCTGCAATACCGGTCCCATCTGCAAATTCAGAATACATTTCTCCATGATTCGATAGAAAACAACAAACTGCAAGACCAATCAGAATACCGGTTTCCATAGCCAAATGGCAAGTTGTATTCGCTGTTCCCCGTTGACAATGTTGCGAGAGCTTAACAAATATCTTCGTAAAAGGTATCGTAAGCACTACCAGAACAACGAGAAAAAAACAGTGCAGCATAATCCCCTTGTTTGATTAACAATAATGCAATGCCGGGAATAAAAGCAATCAGTACCAAATTGAGGGCGGGAAGCCACCCCCGCAACAACAAGAAACGGTCAAGATTGCAATACCCCACTCCTATCGGTGCACGGAAAGCTACATATACCCGCAATGCAAATAGAATACTGAATATACTGCATAATATAGAAAAATATGCCGTCATACTGAAACCTTTGAGCTGGAACATCCATATTCCCGCTACCACTCCTACCAGCATACCCAAGCGGGCTGCCAGTGCAAAGCCCAGATTTCCGGCACTACGGCGCGAAGCAGTAGTGATATCGATGGCCACCGTAATGCCTGCCGTCGCAGCCAATCCGAATGCTCCACCCTGCACAGCAACAAGCATCAGCAACCTCGGAAAAGTATCGACAAAGATATAGCCTAAAGTCGTTCCCAAAATCACAAATATGGAATAGACAAGTACACGTTTCCGCTTATACTCATCTCCCAGATATGCATGGAACGGCCCCACCAGGAACATCGCCGCTGCAAATACCAGAAACATACTGCCAGCCTGCCCTGTGGAAATACCCAATCGGGACATCATCACCGAGGGAAGCACCGGGAAAAGCATGTAGATGGATGCAAAAAGCAGGAAATTGGCAAAGCATATCCTCATAAAGCCCAGTGACCAAAGATTATCAGTATTGCTCTTTCTCATTCGGGAAATCTAAGTTCTTGACATCAGATACATAACGGCTGATAGCATCAGTCATCACAGTATGCAGATCGGCATAACGACGGAGGAAACGAGGACGGAAACCATTGTTCATTCCCAGCATATCCTGAATCACCAACACCTGGCCATCTACTCCACCACCGGCACCGATACCGATAATAGGAATGGTCAGTTCACTTGCCACACGTTCGGCTAAAGCGGCAGGAATTTTCTCCAGTACAATGGCAAAACAACCGGCTTCTTCCAGCATGTGAGCGTCACTGATCAGTTTTTCAGCTTCCGTATCATCTTTCGCACGAACCGTATAAGTACCGTATTTATTGATAGATTGCGGCATCAGTCCGAGATGTCCCATAATAGGAATACCGGCACTGAGGATACGCTTCACCGTACCTATAATTTCTTCACCACCCTCCAGTTTCAGAGCGTCTGCATGACTCTCTTTCATAATACGGATAGCCGAAGCAAGACCTTCCATCTCATTACCTTGGTAAGATCCAAACGGCATATCTACTACCACCATAGCACGTTTCACACCACGAACTACGGATTTTGCATGATATATCATCTGATCCAGGGTAATAGGAAGTGTAGTCACATTACCTGCCATCACATTCGATGCGGAATCGCCTACAAGAATTACATCGATACCGGCACCGTCGACAATCTGTGCCATTGTGTAGTCATACGATGTAAGCATAGATATTTTTTCGCCTCTTTGCTTCATCTCTACACGGCGATGAGTAGTCACTTTTCGAGTGTCATCTGAAATATAACCAGCCATAATTTTAATTATTTAGTTATTGATTGTCTTTTTCACCACAGATTACACAGATTGGCACAGAGCAATATCATCCTCAGCATATTATCTGTGTAAATCAGTGTAATCTGTGGTGAAATCGCCGCAAAGGTAATGCTTTTTCCCTTTACTTATGCAATTCTGTTAATTTATCGTAAGTAAACCCTTGGAAATCATCTAAAACATAATGACACAACGGAACTATTTCTTCGCGTGAATTGGTAGTGGCCAAACCTATTACTGTAGCTCCGGAAGCCATACCCGCTTTCAGTCCGTTGAAAGAGTCTTCGAAAACGTAAGTTGTTTCCGGTGTGGTGCCAAATACTTTCATGCCAAGCAAGAAGCAATCCGGTGCAGGTTTGGAAGCTGTGAACATTTCAGCCGTAAGAATACGGTCAAACATAGTTTTGATTTCGGGTTTGGCACGATATACAGCTTCCATCTTTTTATCATTGGAACTGGTGACCACAGCCATCTTTACACCATTGCGACGGAGATCGGCAATAAAAGATTCTACACCGGGAATAAATTCGAATGTCATTTCCTGCTCAAAGCGGTCGAGGCCGGCGGTAATTTCTTCCTGTTCTTTAATCATACCGGGAAAGAAGGTGTTATAGATATACACCAAAGTTTGTCCCTTTACGCGGCTTTCAAGGTCTTCCATACCCAAGATAATCTACTCCCATTTTGTGCCAGAAGATGCTATACTGCGTCTCTGTGTCGACAACGACACCGTCGAAGTCGAAAAGAACGGCGATGTTTTTTTGTTTCAGTCATATAAACTTCCTTTTACCTTATAATGTTAATACCTTATCAATTACGATACAAAGGTCTGAATAATCCTTGAACAGAGCAAATAAATGAGTAACTTTGCTGCAAATACAGATACGCGGACGGCACGGACCAGAGCGGACGAACGCGGATTCATTACTTTCTTTAGATTAATAGTTATGGATAATAACCCTCACATATTAGGTACCGAACGTATAGGTAAACTGCTGCTACAATATTCTATACCCGCCATCATCGGTATGACGATTACTTCACTGTACAACATCATCGACAGCATTTTCATCGGTCACGGTGTGGGTGCAATGGGTATTGCCGGATTGGCCATTACTTTTCCGCTGATGAATCTTGTGGTAGCATTCTGTACATTGGTGTCGGCAGGTGGATCTACAATCTCATCCATCCGTTTGGGGCAGAAAGATTTGGATGGAGCTACCGAGGTATTGGGAAATACGCTGATGTTTTGTCTGATCAATGCTGTTGTTTTCGGCGGACTCGCCTTTTTGTTTTTGGATGAAATATTAAGGTTCTTCGGTGCCAGCCAGGATACACTGCCCTATGCCCGGGATTTCATGCAAATTATTCTTACAGGAACACCTATTACTTACACGATGATCGGACTGAACAATATCATGCGTGCCACGGGATATCCTAAAAAGGCAATGTTGACTGCCATGGTAACCGTGGTTTGTAACATCATCCTTGCTCCTATCTTTATCTTCCATTTTGACTGGGGTATTCGCGGAGCTGCCACGGCAACCGTTATTTCGCAGTTTATCGGTATGGTGTGGGTAGTGAAACATTTCCTTGATAAAGACAGCTTTGTGCGCTTCCGTCCGGACTTCTGGAAACTAAAAAAGCGCATCATCAGCAGTATTTTCTCGATCGGAATGTCACCTTTCTTGATGAATGTGTGCGCCTGTGTCATTGTGATTATCATCAACAACTCTCTGCAACGCCACGGAGGTGATATGGCCATCGGAGCTTACGGCATCATCAATCGCCTGCTCACTCTCTATATAATGATTGTATTAGGATTAACCATGGGTATGCAGCCCATTGTGGGATATAATTTCGGGGCACAGAAGCATGACCGTGTGAAGCAAACCTTGAAACTGAGTATCCTGACCGGTGTGTGCATCACGAGCAGTGGTTTCCTCATTTGCGAGCTTTTCCCGCATGCTGTGTCCGCTATCTTCACAAACGATCAGGAACTGATTGACATTGCTTCACGCGGTGTTCGCATTTGCGTGTTGATGTTCCCGTTGGTGGGTGCGCAGATTGTTATCGGTAACTTCTTCCAAAGTATCGGAAAGGCTAAAATCAGTATTTTCCTTTCACTTACCCGGCAACTCTTATATTTACTTCCCGGTCTGATCTTCTTCTCCCGCTTTATAGGATTGGATGGTATCTGGACCAGTATGCCAGTGGCTGACTTTTTCGCTTTCCTAACAGCACTTGTAGTGTTATGGACGTATATTCGGAAGAAAAACAAAGAGAGTATCGCGTAAGTAATTTGTACCACTCAAACAGAAGGTATAACCTTCAACTAAAAAGGGTGTAGCCCTAAGCACCAAAGGGCTACACCATCCTTATCAAAGGGTGTAGCCATCCGATCTGAAAGACTACACCCTTTTTATTCAGCTTTACAGATAGCTGTAGGCAAGGTTAAAGCATTAAATTACCTCTATTCGCTCTTGATGCTCTGTACTGGATTTTCATTGGCAATGCGCCAGGCTTTAAGAATCACCAGAAGTACAATAAGCACCAATAAGCCCACTGCCAGCAGAACAAACCACACCGGTGAAGGCAGTGTACTATCGGCAAACTGTTCCAGCCAGACACCGGAAACATACCAGGCAAAGCCGGTGCCGAGGATCACCGCACCAATAGCCACTTTTAGTATGTCCATTGCCAGTAAGCTAAGAATAGAAGGAGCTTCGGCACCATTCACCTTACGAATTGCAATTTCTTTGGAACGACGTTGAGTCTCATCGTTCACATAGCCAATAAGTCCCATGAGTACAATAAAGAAAATGCAAAGAGAAGTGATCCATACAGTATTACGGAAACGATACACATTGCTGTAATTTTCCCGTTGGATATCCATATAGGTTATAAACTCCAATGCAGCTTTCGGATATGCTTCTTTGACAAACTCATTCAGTCGCGCAAGATTTTCATCTACAGGTTCTTTTAAGCGGACGTTGTAAGAACCGTTACGTTTATCCGAAAGGATGAAAGCCGTACAAGTCTGTTCCATAAAAAAGCCCATATTACGCACATCTTCTACGATACCCACCACCGTAGGTTGGCTATCAAGACCCACCCATTGTGCATTGACTGGTAAGCGTTGTCCCAAGGCTTTATCTCCCCACTTCATCGTTTCCACCACTTTACGACCTATTAATGCTTCGCCGATATGTTCAGGCCAGGCACCTTCCACCAACTGCATACCTACTGTTTGCGGAAAGTCTTTCGCAACGTTCTGGAAGTGTAGCGGACAAAGGAAATTACCTTGAATATCTGTCAGCCCTGTAGTGCTGTAATGTGAAAGCAACGAATTACTATTACGTGCTACAGACTCCACATAAGGTTGCCTGCGAATGTCATCTTCCACTCCTTGTCCGCTCAGATTTTCCGTGGTGCGCAACTGCCCCACCGCCAATCGCTCTGTGCGAAAGCCAACACTTCGTGTCATCAAATCATGATACTGCCAAATTGTAGTAACCAACACTCCCAGGATAAAAAGATACGCCAATAAACTGTACGAACAACAACCCCCGTTTCCATGAACGCTTACTGTCAGTATATCTACGGAAAATCTGTGTTACAGGAATATTAGCAAACATTCTACCCGGTAGAACACCTGCGACTAAGAACAACAGAAGTACAGTCAGACTGGGAACCCACAGATTTTGCCAGGTAAAGAGTTCTGCAAGGTGGACATGCAACATATCCTCTATCCCTTCCCGGAAAATATACATCAACACCAAACAGGCTATAATAGAAGTAGCAACGAGTATTCCTGTTTCCCACATGAACATACCCAACACATGCGTTCCGTCAGCACCACAACACTTATGTACTCCCACTGCTTTGGCACGACGGCTGAACGAAGCCACTGCGGCCAGCACATAATTCATGATAGAAACAAAGAAGATAGAAAAGCCCAGTACACCCAGTATTACCAGACGTCGTACATTGTCAGGAGAACTAAGATAGATATCCGGCAATGGCAAGATGCTGAATTCCATTACATCCGTTCCTTCTTTAGTCTCGGTATAACGCTCTACGGCTTTCTGTATGCGATTATTCATCGCCTCTACGCTTTCAGGACTTTTCAGGCGGAAAAGAACGTTATAAATATCATTCGACTTCCATGTGCCACGTCCATAAATATATTCTTCAAGAGTAGGCAGTGAAATGACTGTGTTATGCGGATATACCGTATTGCCGGGAACATCCTGATAAATACCACGTACAGTGACATCCAGCATTTTACTCATGGAGAAAGTCTTTCCAACCGGCTCCTCGTCACCAAAAAGTTCGCGTGCTTTACTCTGTGAGAGAAAGACAGACAAAGGTGTAGCCAATTCGTGTGGGTCGCCACGTAATATTTCCAAGCCGATGGTCTGGAAAAAAAGCGTATCTGCAAACATGACCTGCATATCTTCCAGTTTCTTATCGTCAATATAGCAGTCGGGCTGATAGAAATTAACGGAAAGACTGGCAGATTCTATCAAATCCGGCAATGCCTCCCAAAGATCAGCGGCGGCAGGGCGAAAAGTGCTGTCGTCATAGTCTTTATCAGAAATTCCATCCTTCACCCTGCGGCAACGCAATAAAGCTACATTTTCCGGATCTTTATAAAAATTCTCATAACTCAATTCATAAGCTATTTGCGAGAAAAGCAAGATGCCTATCAGCAGCCCTAGTGTCAGGGACACCAGTTTAATGAAATTACTGCCCCGCCCACGAAGCAAAATCTGAACCGTATAATAAAGTTGTCTCATATCTTTCTTTTTTTACTCGCTTTTAATACTGTTTACCGGATTTTCGTTCGCTATCCGCCATGACTTCCAGATGACGCAAGCGAGGATAAGTAACAGGATAACTAATGCTATCAATATATATACCGGCCAGGAAAGCGGCACTTGTTCGGCAAACTGATCCATCCACATTCCATTGATATATGCTGCAGATATAATGCCGATAATAACAGCCGGAGCCGCTACATAAAGGACATCTTTCGAAAGCAACTCCAATATTCCCAAAGATTCCGCCCCATTCACCTTACGAATAGCGATTTCCTTGGAACGACGACGCACTTCGTCTGTAGTATAACCAATCAGGCCCATCAGCATGACAAAGAACATAGTCAATGCCGCCAATATCGTGGCGTTACTGAAGACACGAACCGGATTATACTTGTTCAAAATCTGATCTTCCATACTATAGAAGTCAACCGTCTTGTCAGGATAAGCCTCAGAGACGTCCTTGTTCAGACGACGTAAATTCTCGGCAAAGGGTTCCTTGAGACGTACATGAACAGTATTACCAAAGGTACGGGTATAGCCAAACATAATGACATCCTGTGGCTGATAGAAAGAGCCTATATGGAAATTCTTCAGCACACCTACTACTTTCAAATTTCGACCTTCGGCACGCAACGGATGATTCAGCGCTTTGTCTCCCCAACGCATCCGTTCCGCAAAAGCCTCATTCACGACTATTTCGTCCGATGCACGCGCCGGACGCCCTTCCTTCATCGTCATCCCCATCATCTTAAAGTAGTCCTCAAGTGCATAACTGAATCGGGTCGAGAAGAGCGATTGTCCACCCTCACCTTCAATCATTGAACCGCTATAGCTCCATACTGGGGTACTGACAGCAGAAGATACCTCCTCCACATAAGGCAGTCCGCGGAAGAATTGCAAGGCAGGGCCACTCGCTTCTTCACCACCGAAATAAACATTTCCGATAGCAACACGCTGTGGATTGTAGCCCATATCTTTATCTTTCACATAATTGTACTGCGCCATCACCACATACATCAATCCGCAAATGAAAGCCACACCCGCAAACAGAACGAATAGCAACGGACGCTTCCACCCCTTTTTACCTTCCGTATAGCGGCGGAACACCTGAGACACAGGTATGCGGGCAAACAACCTGCCTGGCAGAATTCCACCTACAATGAACAGAACCAGTACCACAACAAGCGGCACCCAGATACGATCGGGTGCAAAAAGTACACTCAGCTTGGCTGCGGTAGTATCTTCTATGAACTCCTGGAAATTGAGTAATATCAACCCCATCAACACCAAGGCCAGCGCAATAATAATTCCCGTTTCCAAAAGAAACATTGAGAACACCGTACCTCCACTTGCACCGCTGCACTTATGCACACCCACCGCTTTGGCACGATACGTGAGCGAAGAAATAGAAATGAGCACGTAGTTCAGTGACGCGATAAAAAGAATAGCCAGAGCTAAGATACTCATAATGCTGTCCATGCGTTTCACCTGATCTTCGTCACGATACACATCACGGATAGGTTTCACAAAAGCAGTGTAACCGTATGCTTTCTTATCTTCTTCCGGCCGATACTTCTGTATCATGGCATCCAGACGGGTATTCACCACTTCCTTGTCCGCTCCCGGACGGAAACGGATATATTCGTAATAGCTGTCGCCTCCGCGCCAGGAATAGTTACCCCAGTCACGGCTCCAAGCCGTAGGCATGGAAATAACAGCTTCCGGACGCATAGTAGCGTTCTCGGGCAAATCGACATAAGTGCCCTTTACCGTCAGTTGCAACTCCTTATTATAACTAATGACTTTTCCAATAGGATTCTCACCACCATATATTTTCTGAGCCAAATCGTCACTCAAAAATATGACATCGTTCTGCATCAGATCTTTTTCCGGATTGCCACTCAGTACCTCAATACCCATAGTCTTGAAAAAAGTGAATCGGCTAATATTTTCCGGGCATCGATGCGTACACTGCCATTGTAAAGTGGTGAAGAAACAAAATACGCAATGCTGGCAGCCGCCTCTACCTCTTTGGGAAAATTCTCCAGAATGGCACCTGCCACAGGACCACAGTTTTGTTTTTGCGGTTCAAATTGTTCACCCTCAGCCGAAAATATGGAGTATATCTGATAAAGATCATCATAGTCCTTGTAGCAAGTATCATAGCTTTGTTCAAAAGCCACACGTGAAAACAGCAGAATACTCATCGTCAATCCCAATCCAAGGGAAATGACTTTGATTATATTCGAACCGCGCCCACGCAACAGGGTACGTATGACATAATATAGTTGTTTCATAGTTCAATCTCTTTATAAACTTATACTCCTTGTGCCGCAATACTGGCCACCACGCTACCATCAAACAAATGTATCGTACGATGTGCAAACGAAGCGTCATGCTGAGAGTGTGTTACCATAATAATCGTCGTTCCCTCCCGATTCAATTCCGTCAACAGATTCATGACTTCTGCACCATTCTTTGAGTCCAGATTACCGGTAGGCTCATCGGCGAGGATCAATTTAGGGTTAGTAACCACAGCACGGGCAATAGCTACACGTTGCTGCTGACCACCGGACAATTGTTGTGGGAAATGCTTGGCACGATGGCTGATATTCATTCGTTTCAATATATCCTCCACCATCCGACGACGTTCGGAAGCCTTAATGCCGAGATACGTCAAAGGCAATTCCACATTTTCAAAAACATTCAGTTCGTCTATCAGATTAAAGCTTTGGAATACGAAACCTAGTTTACCTTTCCGCACACGGGTACGTTCTTTTTTCTTTTAGGTCTCCGACTTCCTGTCCCAGAAGTTTATATGAACCTTCCGTCGGATTATCCAGCAATCCCAAGATATTCAACAGGGTTGATTTACCACAACCTGACGGTCCCATGATGGCTACAAATTCTCCCTCTTTCACCTCAAGATTCACATGGTTCAATGCTACTGTTTCTACTTCCGTTGTACGGAATACTTTGCTGATGTCATTAATTTCAATCATGATGTTTATTATTAAAGTCTTATATAATATTCTGTTTATATAAACGCAGAAAGTATGCCAAAACTTAATATTCATTCATTATCAACAATTTATCTTTTTTAAACGTATACAAATAGTGTCTAATAATTAGACACCTCCGTCTAAAAAAAATGGACAATTATGGAAATTAGTACAGCACGAAGGAACAGAAAAAAAGGAAAATAAGACAATCATTTATCTAAAAGAAAACTCTATCTTTGCAATCAGTTTTCAATCAAAGAGATTATATAATATTAATATCATACACATGAAACTATCTAAACTCCTGTTCATTCCGCTTACCAGCCTGTTTATGGGCGGTTGCGATATGATAGATTACCATCCTTATGATGTCCGCATCAGTGGTCAGACAGATATAAATAATCGTAATATAGAAAAGATAGAGGCCAATTGCAAGGATAAGGCAACTATTCGTTTTGTCACTATGGGTGACTCCCAGCGTTGGTATGATGAGACCCTGGACTTTGTCAATCACCTTAATAAACGGGATGATATAGATTTTGTCATTCATGGCGGAGATTACAGCGACTTCGGTGTTACAGACGAGTTCCTGTGGCAACGTGATATCATGAATAAGCTGAAAGTTCCCTATGTCGGTCTGATCGGTAATCATGACTGCCTCGGTACAGGCGAAGAAACTTTTCGTATTGTATTCGGTGACCCCAATTTTTCTTTCATAGCCGGTCGCATCAAATTCATTTGTCTGAACACCAATGCTATCGAATTCGACTACTCCCGCCCCATCCCTGACTTTGAATTCATTAATGCCCAGTTAGATGATCGCCGCGACGAGTACGACCGTACTATCTTCTCCATGCATATACGACCGTTTTGCATGGAGTTTAACAATAATGTAGCTCAAGTGTTTCAATATACCATTAAGCAATTTCCTGGCTTACTATTCTGTACTGCTGCGCATGAACATCGCGTATTCGAAGAAGATTTTTTTTGAAGATGGCGTGATGTATTACATGAGCGACTGTATGAAACACCGCAACTATTATATATTTACTGTAACCCCTGATGGATATGAGCGTGAAGTGGTCTATTATTAAAGCACTGACGTGCTTCCTTCTTGTATGCTCATCAACCGGCTATGCGCAAGAAGCCAATACAAAACCATAGAGCCACGCCGGGTATTCAGAGATACCGTTATCATCACAAAACATGATACCGTGTGGCTGGAGAAAGAAAAAGTAAAAATAGACAGTGCCGATATCAGTAATAAACGTTCCAGCCGTTATGATAAGCGTGTCCATCGCTATCGTAAACACTGGGAAAGCCTGATACCAACACATACAAAGCTGCAATTTGCCGGTAACATGGGATTGCTATCTCTGGGTACAGGATGGGATTATGGAAAACGGAATCAGTGGGAAACGGATATCTTTTTCGGTATTCTGCCTAAGTACGACTCCAAACGTACCAAAATCACCATGACTCTGAAACAGAACTATATGCCATGGAGTATAGCTCTTGGAAAAGAATTTGCTGTCGAACCACTTGCATGCGGCATGTATTTCAATACAGTATTCGGCAATGAATTTTGGACACATGAGCCCGAACGTTATCCAAAAGGTTATTACGGCTTCTCATCCAAGGTACGCATTCATGTATTCCTGGGACAACGTCTGACTTATAATATTCCCCCACGTTGGCGTCTGGGAGCAAGAGCCGTTACTTTTTATTATGAAATAAGTACCTGTGATCTGTATGTAGTAAGTGCATTCACCAACAAGTATCTGAAGCCCAAAGATTATCTCAGCTTATCGTTCGGACTGAAGACACAACTCTTTTAACCTTCTCTATAACCACAAAGTCATGTCTGCTCACGCGGACATGACCTCAAGAGAATTTATGGAATCGAACACATGTTATACAAACTCTTCAACCATGTACATATCTGTGACGAAGTCGTCAACAATGTTAGCAAGGTTCTCGCAGGCTTCATCAGGTGTTTCACCGTACGCACTGCACATGATATTACTTTTCAAATAGGCGTAATAGCCACCATCGGTAGTTGCCTCAATAGCATAATCATTTCTATTCAGTTTCATATCTAACTCCTTTCTTTTTTATTACGATGCAAAGATGGAGATTCAGTGTTACGGAAACATGTATAGGATATGACAATGATGTAAAAATGGCAAGGGCTGCATCTTCTTTGTGCGAAGTGCAGCCCTTTACCTTAGATCTTTAGATATCCTATATTTAATAAGAACGAGCGAATAAAGCACGACAAGCAGAAGGTTTGCCTGTCACCATACAGGTACCCGGTTCTTTGTCATCATCCAAGAACGTTTCGAAAGGAATACAACGGATAGTTGCTTTTGTTTCTTCTTTAATCTTCTCCTCTGTTTCAACAGTACCATCCCAGTGAGCAAGAATAAATCCACCTTCTTCAATCTTCTCCTTGAATTCATCATAACTATCCACTTTCGTGATATGAGAGTTACGGTAGTTAAGGGCTTTCTGATAGACATTAGTCTGGATTTCTTCCAACAGGTTCTTTACATATTCTTCGATGCCGTCGCAAGAAAGAGTTTCTTTTCTCCAATGTATCGCGACGCATAACTTCCATTGTATTGTTCTCCAAATCACGACCACCCATAACAACGGCACACCTTTCAGTTCATAATCAGCAAATTTGAAACCCGGACGTTTGTTATCAGCATTGTCATACTTAACAGAAATACCCATAGACTTCAGTTTAGCAACAATGCCTGCCACTTTCTCGTTAATCTTCTGCAGCATCTCTGCGTTCTTATAGATAGGCACGATAACCACCTGTATTGGAGCCAGATGCGGAGGCAGTACAAGTCCGTTATCATCAGAGTGAGTCATGATCAGTGCACCCATCAGACGAGTAGATACCCCCCATGAAGTAGCCCAAACATATTCCATTTTGTTTTCCTTATTCACGAATTGCACGTCAAATGCCTTGGCGAAATTCTGTCCGAGGAAGTGAGACGTACCACTTTGCAAGGCTTTCCCATCCTGCATCATAGCCTCAATGGTATAAGTATCCAGTGCACCGGCAAAACGCTCATTAGCCGATTTTACACCTTTCACTACGGGAACTGCCATGTATTTTTCGGCAAATTCGGCATATACATTCAGCATACGTACAGCTTCTTCTTCAGCTTCCTCACGGGTAGCATGTGCAGTATGCCCTTCCTGCCACAAAAATTCAGCAGTACGCAGGAAATAGACGAGTACGCATTTCCCAACGCATCACGTTCGCCCATTGATTACACAAAATAGGCAGATCGCGATAAGAATTAATCCAGTTCTTATAAGTATTCCAAATGATGGTTTCAGAAGTAGGACGGATAATCAGTTCTTCTTCCAACTTAGCTTCCGGGTCCACAATAACTCCGCTACCGTCAGGAGCATTTTTCAGGCGATGATGAGTAACGACTGCACATTCCTTTGCAAAACCTTCCACATGTTCTGCCTCACGGCTGAGGAAAGATTTCGGAATCAGCAAAGGGAAATAAGCATTCACATGCCCTGTTTCCTTAAACATATCGTCGAGTTGACGCTGTATTTTCTCCCAAATAGCGTATCCGTAAGGTTTAATCACCATACAGCCACGCACAGCTGACTGTTCTGCCAGGTCGGCCTTTACCACCAGTTCATTATACCACTGCGAATAATTCTCGCTGCGTTTGGTCAGGTCTTTTAATTCTACTGCCATTTTATTTTGTTTTTTAAAGTTTTTCGGATTATACAAAATGAGGAAGCCACAAATCTGTAACTTCCCCATTTTTTTCGGCAAGAGCGGCAAACGAGGCTCGAACTCGCGACCCTCAGCTTGGGAAGCTGATGCTCTACCAACTGAGCTACTGCCGCATTGCTTTCTTAAAAAGACGGTGAAAAGGTAAAAAGAAGTTTTTTATATTCAAAAATAAAAATGTACTTTTACAGCCACTAAAGTGAAAAAAATATGAAACGGATCATACTCATTACCGGAGGTGCCCGCTCCGGTAAAAGCAGCCATGCGGAAAAACTGGCGCTAAGTCTCTCTCCTACTCCTGTTTACCTTGCTACCGCACGTATTTGGGATGAAGAATTCCGACAACGCGTAATCCGCCATCAACAAAGACGCGGACCGGAATGGACAAATATAGAGGAAGAAAAAGAGCTAAGCCGTCACCAATTAATCGGAAAGACTGTCCTGATAGACTGTGTTACTTTATGGTGTACCAACTTCTTCTTTGATGTAAATGCAGATACAGATAGTGCCCTGACAGCTGCCAAAGAAGAATTCGACCGTTTTACAGCGCAAGATGCTACCTTCATCTTTGTTACCAATGAAATAGGTATGGGAGCTACTTCAGAAAATGAAATTCAGCGTAAGTTCACAGACATGCAAGGCTGGATGAACCAGTACATCGCCGAACACGCTGATGAAGTATGGTTGATGGTATCGGGGATTCCGGTGAAAGTGAAATAGAGAGAGGAAAAGATGATAGAATGGTAAGATGATAAGATTCAAAGTTATAAATATTGCATATGAAAACATTTAAGATAATACGTCCGGACGAGAATATCCGTCCAGCATTGATTGATAAAATTAATAATCTGACTAAACCCAAAGGTTCATTAGGTACTCTTGAAGAGCTGGCCTTGCAAATAGGCTGGATACAACAAACTCTGTCTCCTACCCTGCAACACCCTCAGAATATCATCTTTGCTGCCGATCATGGTATTGTAGAGGAAGGTGTCAGCCTCTCACCCAAAGAAATTACCTGGCAACAGATTAGTAATTTCTTACATGGAGGTGCCGGGTGAATTTCCTTTGCCGACAGCATGGGTTTACCTTGAAAATAGTAGATGCCGGTGTAGATTATAATTTACCTTATGATACAGGTATCATCGACATGAAAGTACGGAAAAGTACTCGAAATTATCTGCATGAAGCTGCAATGACAGAAGAGGAAATGGAACTATGTCTGGAGCGCGGTGCAGAAGTGGTACGCAATTGCCATAAAGAAGGTATCAATATACTCAGTTTCGGGGAAATGGGTATTGGAAATACATCTTCCTCATCCCTGTGGATGACTTGCTTTACAAATATTCCTCTGGAGCAATGTGTAGGTGCGGGAAGCGGACTGGATAATGTTGGTATCCGTCATAAATATGAAGTATTAAAACAGTCATTAGATAACTACAGAGGAGATCGTTCTCCCCATGATATCATCCGCTATTTTGGAGGCCTGGAAATGGTGATGGTAATAGGTGCTATGCTTCAAGCAGCTGAACTTGGAATAGTTATTATGGTAGATGGATTCATTATGACAAACTGTATTCTGGCTGCCAGCAAATTATATCCGGAAGTACTGCATTATGCTATTTTCGGACATTGTGGAGATGAAACAGGTCATAAACTACTACTCGATCACATGAAAGCCAGACCGCTTTTAAATTTAGGTCTGCGTTTGGGTGAAGGGACAGGTGCCATCTGTGCATATCCCATTGTGCAGTCCGCCATACGTATGATTAATGAAATGGATAACTTCGCGCATGCTTCTATAACAAAGTATTTCTAAACGTATGAAAGTCCTAGCAGCATTCATCTTCTTCACCCGGCTTCCTTTTTGGAATCAAAGAAGTCCCGGCTAAATACTTCAAACGTATTGTTCCATACTGGCCATTAGCCGGATGGCTGACGGGTAGTATTACGGTTGGAGTACTGTGGATAGCAGCTCAGATACTTCCCATTTCCATCGCATGGGTACTTGCCATCCTCTCCCGATTGCTTATCACAGGCTGTCTGCACGAAGACGGACTGGCTGATTTTTTGATGGCTTTGGTGGAGGCACCACCAAAGAACGGACACTTGCCATTATGAAAGATTCCCAGATAGGAAGTTATGGTGTCATAGGATTAATAGTCTATTTCTTGCTATTATTCTTACTTCTGGAAAATCTACCTTTGAAACTGATTTGTGTACTCGTAATTTGTGGCGACTGCTGGTCTAAATTCTGTGCTTCACAGATCATCAATTATTTGCCTTATGCACGGAAAGAAGAAGAAAGCAAGGCAAAAAATGTATATGACCGCATGACCTGGCAAGAATTACTGACGGGATTCATCTGTGGATTTTTACCTATTATATTATTCTTACCGATAGATTTCTGGCCGGTTATGATCTGCCCCATTTTAACATTCACCCTATTGTATCGGTTGATGAAACGTCGTCTTCAAGGTTATACAGGAGATTGCTGCGGAGCTACATTCCTGCTTTGTGAACTTTCATTCTATTTGGGTGCATTAATCTTGTTGTATGCACATATCAAATACGGTAACCCGAATTTTATTAATGTTTATTTAAAATAATAATTATATGGAAGTTATTTTTATCAGACATACCTCGGTAGATGTCCCTCCCGGAGTGTGCTACGGACAAACAGATGTTCCTTTGCGAAACAGTTTCGAACAAGAAGCTGCCGTCACATCCGGAAATTTAAAATCTTACCGTCCAAAAGGGAGAGATTTCGATTATGTATATACTAGTCCGCTATCCCGTTGTGTACGTCTTGCTACCTACTGCGGATATCCTGATGCCGAACGTGACAACCGAATTATGGAAATGAACTTCGGGGATTGGGAAATGAAGAGTTTTGATGAAATAAGTGATCCAAGACTGAAAGAATGGTATGCCGACTACATAAACGTACCTGCTACAAACGGTGAATCATTCGCCATACAGTATCAACGTGTCGCCAGTTTTTGGATGAACTGAAAGAAAAGAATTATGAGAAAGTAGCCATATTTGCACATGGAGGCGTATTGATTTGCGCCCAACTTTATGCAGGAGCTATAAAACAGGAAGAGGCATTCAGTGCTTTGACTCCCTATGGAGGAATCATTCAGTTAAGGCTTGATTAGATATCCGAATACTAAACAAGACCAATGGTCCTTCTGAAGCCCCTTCCTGCACCTTATAAGTACCATTAAAGGCATGAATGAAGTGCGCATTGATTTCATGACGGATCAATGCTGTCTTGTTTTCAAAGCGTGCTTTGGCCAAAGGCGTACCTGTCACTTTAAAGAACAACATATTCTTTTTCTTTATCGTGTCTGAACCGAATAGTAATATTGTATGTATTCTCATCATTCTCCGATGGTATCAACAGACTGGACAACAAGGAAGAAAACCTGTTTTTATCTATACTTATCGCCATACTTTCTATATCCGTCTTCAAACGAATACTCACTCGCCCATTATCGGTATGTTCTGCAATGGCTATTTCTTGCCGACACAAGGCCATCACTTCACACTCCTCCTGTACATACTGTGTCTTACCAGATTCCAAACGAGAAAGTTCCAGGATACTATTGACATACTCCAACAGATTTTCCGCATTTTCCTGAATCATTTTACCATATTCCACCTTCGCTTCCGCAGTGAGTTCTTTCGATTCCGTCAAAAGTTCGGCAAATCCTACCACCACATTCAGCGGAGTACGTATGTCATGGCTGATTTCAGATTGCAAGCGATCTTTAGTAACATTATCCGCTTCTGCCTGCATAGCCGCATTTGCCGTTACTTTTTCAGCCACAGCAATCTTCCGGGACAAATAACGAGTATAAAGATAGAACAAAAGCACTAACACTAACAATGTGATAAGAAACAGGAAACCACGCTGATAATTGGTATCCTTTATTTTCTGCTTTTCCAGAAGAAGATCATCAATATGATAAATTTCCTTCATTTGTCGTAACTGATTTGCTGAAAAAACATTATCCAATGAATCCTGAGTCCGTATCAGGTAACGCCTGGTTTCAATAGCTCCGTCAATATCACCCTTATCAATCTGTGTAGATGCTTTATAATTAATGAAAGTAGCGAATATGGAAGCATCATGATTCAGCACCACGGAAGTCACCTCATCTATCAACGCAATACTTTTATCATATTCCTTCGTACGAGTATAATACTGTAACTGAACTAACTGAACATTCAGCCAAAACGCTATATCGACATGACTGTCCAGCAATGCTTTAGCCTTATCCATATGTTCCAATGCCACAGGAAAATTCCCCTGTTCCATAAAAAAGGAACACATATTTAAGTTGGCAGTCGATTTCAAAGTTTGTCCAATTCTTACGAGCTTCGGGTTCACGGGAAATGATTTCCTGCAAAGTCTCATCCATCTGTTTGAGATAAAAATGTTTCAGACTATCCTGCGCGGCATTGCTATACATTCGGATAATGCGTGAAAGGATATCCACACGCAAAGCAGCCTTAGTCTGTGGGGTCAAACGCTGACAAGCTTTCTGGAAGATCTTCAAGGCTTCATCTCCTCTACTGGATATTCCATAAGCACACCCCAGACTATTGTACGATGCAATTTCTCCATTATTACAATGATGTTCCAAAGATTCTTTTAATGCTTCCTTAGCTATATATACAGCCTTCTCTACCTGTCTCTTGGAAGCCAATGCGCGACTGATAGCGGCCTTCTGCTCCAGATAATAGTCATAAGTGCCTACTTCCGGAGCATACTTTTTCAGTTCATTCACCCAATAAGTCAGGCTGTCCGGATCATGTAGTTTATCATAGCAGGAAGCTAGATAATACGCTCCCAGATTTTCATACGTCACATTCTTCTGGGCACGGGCTTCCTCGTACAAAGCGGTAGAGAAAGTTTTGTTATAAGGGGGATATTGATGCCTGTAAGCCATATCACGTAAATAAGTAAGTCTGACAAGTGTATTCGGCATCGCATGTGCTATTTTCAGAATACTATCCTGATATTGCTGTGCATTGGCATCTTCTGCATACAGCACACAAGAATATAGCATACTCAGCAAACAAAACCATATTACTACGATATATCTCATCATACAGCATCCTCCTCTTTTGATTTATACTTCAACGGATGTGTAAAGCAGAAACGTGCACCTTGCGTATAGTTGCTGTCCACCCATATTCGTCCTCTCATATAGGTCACAATCAGCTGACATATAGAGAGCCCCAAACCACTACCCTGTGCAAAGTCATTCAGTTTCTCAAAACGCTCAAAAATCAAGCCCTGTTTCTCAAGCGGGATACCGCAACCGGTATCAGTTACAGAGAAGAAAGCCGTATTAGGATCGGATAATTCCAACTTCAATACGATAGAACCTTCTTTAGTAAATTTAGTGGCATTCACCAACAGATTAATCAAGACCTGGCGAAGACGGGCATCATCCGTATCTATCATCAGTTCAGAAAGTTCGGTATCATAACGTAGTTCCACTTCAAGTTTACGAGAAGCAGACACTGTTTCCGAAGCCTCTCTACAAAGTTTCACGGCATCATAAGGACGTATATTGAACGTTATATTATCATTCTCAAAATCAGAAAAATCAAGAATATCATTAATCAGTTTCAAAAGCTGAAAAGAGTTGACTTTAATGATTTCACAAAACTCTTTACGAGACTCTTCGTCGAAAGAGTCATCATCTGAAGCCAACACAGCCGAGAAGCCGACAATGGCATTAAGCGGGGTACGCACTTCATGGCTCATATTAGACAGGAACATATTCTTCTTCTGGATAGCCCGTTCCGCCTTCCGTATCATTACTTCCTGCGAATGCTTCGATTCCTGCAGACGGAATATCTTCTTCCAACTGAGATACAGGAAAAGAAATAAGACCAACGTGCAAACAATAATACCTCCCAAGTAAAAACGATAGGAAAACAAGCGGTCACGCTCGTTCTGATAAGTCAGCCGGTCGGCTTGGAAGCGGGTGGTCAACTGATCTATCTCTTTAGGATAATTTTTTCTCAAAAGACGATTTAATGTATGAAAAGACCAAACCGTATTGCTTATATGCTTCTTCCTTACGCCCCATTTTCACAAGCAGGTCAGCCTTGTCTTGCAGGACTTCCTTGTACAAGCTACTGTTGATTTCAGCATAGTCCGTATGTAAAAAAGCATCATAAGTTGTCAGAGATTTCTCATATTCACCGATACGTTCCCAATACATAGCCTCGGCTATCAAGAAATGTTGCATAATACCCGGAATCAGTTTTTCCCTCAAATGCTCCACTTCATCCAAGTGTTGGCGAGCTGTCTTCACAGAACCCTTAAACAGTTGACAATAGGCATTGAAAACATGTCGGACAGCTTGCTCCTGTTCGGAAAGACTATCAGCGGGAAAACGATTCAGGCGGGTCATGAAATATGCTGCCTCCGTAAAATTACGAATACGAAGATTGTGCTCTACTAATTCCAACAATAACATCCGGACATGTATTCCCTCACCGGACATTTGATCGAACATCTCTAATGCCTGTACATGAGCACTTCCTGCTTCCTGGTTTCGTCCGGTATAAGAATAGACCTCACTAATGGCATTCAGTGCAAGAGCTGTTCCCAAAGCATGCGAGAGTGCACTTGCTTTTGAATACATCTGCTCACTCCAATCAATGGCCAGGCGTATTTCTCCACGAAAAAGATATGATTTTATAAGTATACGTTCCAGTTCAAAGTACGTATTATATTGCTTGGTAGATTCCAGATAATTGAGGATACTATCCAGATTGATAGCCGAGCTTTTCTTCCTTTGTCAGATAATCAAAGCCCATACTGTTGTGAAAAGCAGATATCACTTCATCTTGAATGGTAGCACGCTCGACTTCTGCCAGGCTATCCTCCCCTGCTGATAATGGGAAAACGCATCCAAAGCATACTATATGGAGAACGAGATATTTCAGTAAGTTTCTCATGAAGTTTGTTTGTTTCGTGCTGTGTGGTGTTTGTGCTGCCATTCACCGCATACGCTGGCAAATATATTCAATATTTCCCAAGAAGCCAAAAATTGTGAATGACTAAATGAAAAAAGAAATCAAAGTAGTAGTTATTATCAGAATTACTATCATTATTCCTTCGGCACGGCGATTGATACGAACAGCTACTTTCATGTCTTCCGTAGTTAAAAGACGATCATTGCTACCAATGTAAGGCTTCCAGACTTCTTCACCGAAATAATTGTGCGGACCTCCGAAACGGCAATCCAGAATACCGGCAAGAGCAGCCTCGGGATAACCGGAATTCGGGCTGGCATGTTGACTGCCATATATTCCAACGAATCTCAACAGAGCCCCAAACCGGCCTCGAGGAAGAAAAGCAAGTATCATGAGAAAAGCTGTCAAACGGGCAGGAATATAATTGGAGACATCATCCAGGCGAGCGGCAAAACAGCCGAAAGCACGGTAACGCTCGTTACGATAGCCAATCATGGAATCCAGAGTATTCACCATCTTATAGGCAAGCATACCGGGAATACCTAATAACATATACCAAAAATAGGGGAGCAATTACTCCATCACTCAGATTCTCTGCAAGCGTTTCAAGTGCTGCCGTACGTACTTCCTGTGCAGAAAGTCCGGAAGTATCACGACCGACTATACGAGCTACCTGCTTCCTGCCTTCTTCCAACGAACGATCTACAGCTTCGAATACCATACGAACTTCACGGATAAGTGTGGTACCCGCCAGACAGAAAAAAAAATGGTAAGTATCTGTAGTGCCAGAAGTAGTCCCGGAGAAAATGACGCTATCCAGTGAAATAGATAGTATGCCACAAAATAAACGGCAAGAACAAGAACAATAGCTACGAAAGCACCTTTTAGTCCTCGTCTTGAACCTTTATTCAACAGATGTTCGCAGAATGAAATCATCTTTCCAACTGCAACTACAGGATGAGGCAACCAAGCAGGATCTCCCAGCCAGCGATCAAGCAACCAGGCAGCAAGCAAGGGCAGGCTGAGGACAAATACGGTGTTTAAGATAAGAAGAATATTTTCCATTGTGATAACATGTAATTGGGGGCTTTTCTATACGGTTATGAATTAATTAATTCACCACAGAGTAACACAGAGTTTCACAGAGTTTAATCAATTTGAAATCAAAAGAATAGAACTCCGTGAAACTCTGTGTTACTCTGTGGTGAAAACTCATTACCATACTGTATTATCAATAAGTCGCAAACCATCGTTCTATAGCCTGTACGAGCCGATCATTTTCCTCAGCTGTCTGGGCAGCAATACGAAAGAAATGTTCATCCAGACCTTCAAAATTAGAAGCATCGCGAATTAGTATGCCATGTTCATTGGCGAGGTAATTCTTGAGAGCGGAAGCCTTGCCAATGCGAAGACGAACCAACATAAAGTGAGTTTCCGTCTCCCCTACCTCAAGACCGCCCAAGCTCTCCAAAGCATGACGTAAACGAGCCGTCTCCTGCAAATAAACAGAAATATTCAAGGGATTAGGCACATCGTAAGCCAGCAGATAGATTCCGGCCTCAATAGCTAACTGATTGACAGACCAAGGCATACGATGAGTACGCAAACGACTGAGCAAGCCTTCGTCAGCAGTTATATATCCCAGTCGTAAACCCGGAACAGCATAGCGTTTCGTCATGGAATGAAGCAGCAGGACATTCGGAAAATTGACTGCTTCATCCGGTGAAAACAAAGGCTGTACAGTAAAGAACTCGTAAGACTGGTCGATAACAAAACAAACCTGCGGATTACGGGTAATCAATTCTTTCAGATACGCTTTCTCTATGACCGTACCGGTAGGATTGTTAGGATTACAAAGCCATACGGATATCAGGCGGTAAGAGATAATTGGTTTCTGCTGTCGGAAGCTTATAGAGTGACGTCACCCGATGACCATGCATGCGGCAAGCGTCAGCATACTCACTGAATGTAGGTTGAAAAATGGCTGTATTAGTACCACGAAAAGTTTGTGCTATAAGATAAATAGCTTCTGTAGCACCATTCGTCACACAAACAGAGGCAGCAGTAAGGTGATACTTCTCTGCCAGACGACCTTCCAGAGTATAAGGTTCCGGTTCCGGATAAGAAGAAATACCGCTGATACAGCTACACAAATGAGCCTGAAGTCCGGATAAATCTACACGATTATACACATTGGAACTGAAATTGGCCGTTATAGGCCGCTCGAATTTATAGGAATCATCTCCGTGTCCTTCAATCATGAGTTGTCAGTATTTTATAAATAAGTGGCAGATCAACATGACTACGCACATGGTCGGCCAGTTTATTGTATTGTTCTTCTTTGAATTGATGATAATCGAAAGATTTTCCCGCATCGGCAATCTTGTCGGCAAAAGGTTCCAGAAGGAAGTCGATGAATGAGGGATTGTCAAGAATACCGTGGATATAAGTTCCTATACAGGTACGATCCAGGAAATAACCGTCTGCACCGCCATCTTCCAAAAGATTCAGAGGGGAAACCGGTGCATCATAAACAGGAACGGTGGTACCCATGTGGATTTCGTAACCTTCCAGATTTGCCTGCATTCCGTCAGTAAACAAATGGCTGTTTTCCCTTGCAGCAGCGGAAAGGCGGAATTTTATTTGCCGGGTAATCTTCTCTCCCGTCATATGTGTACTGACAGGTAAAAGCCCTAAACCGGGTAAACGTTCTATTTCTCCTTCCACATGGTCAGGATCACACACACTTCCTGTCCCATAATCTGATAGCCGCCACAAATGCCCATAACGGTGGCGCCTTCACGATGGGCACGTATCACAGCTTGTGCCACACCATTACGACGCAATTCGTGCAAATCGGCAAGGGTACTCTTGCTGCCGGGTAATAAAATGATATCGGCTTTCGCCAATTCATCTACATTATTCGTATAGAAAAAGATGTACCCGGGGATCGCGTTCCAACACATTAAAGTCGGTAAAGTTACTGAGATGACGCAGCAATACAACCGCTATGTTTACTTTACCCTGCTCTGTCTGCACGGATTTCGTGGCAAGGGCCAGCGAATCTTCTTCCTCGATATAAATATCTTTATAATAAGGAACAACGCCTACCACAGGGATACCACAAAGTTCTTCAAGCATTTTTACTCCGGATTCGAACAAACGGATATCACCACGAAATTTATTGATTAGTATGCCCTTGATCCGCTCCCTTTCGTAAGGACGCAGCAACATTAACGAACCATAGACACTGGCAAAACCCCTCCCCGGTCAATGTCTCCTACGAGGATCACATCTGCTCCGGCATGTAAGGCCATAGGTAGGTTGACCAGATCCGTATCCCGAAGATTTATCTCGGAAATACTTCCGGCACCTTCCATCACAATGGGGTTATATCGGGAAGCAAGACGGTCGAAAGCTGAACAGACCTCGTGACGCAACTCTTCACGACCTTCAACACGGAAATACTCATAGGCACTACGGTTACCGATGGGACGTCCGTTAAGTACCACTTGCGAGGTATGATCAGAAGAGGGCTTCAACAACAACGGATTCATATCTGTATGGCAGGGAACTCCTGCCGCTTCGGCCTGAACAGCCTGGGCACGACCTATTTCCAGCCCTTCAGGTGTAGCATAGGAATTAAGTGCCATATTCTGTGCCTTAAATGGTGCCGGATGATAGCCATCCTGACGGAAAATACGGCAGAAAGCCGCGGCAATAATGCTTTTACCTACATCACTGCCGGTACCGGCAAACATAATAGGATGAAGTTTCTCCATAAGAAAATGTTTTTTAGAGAGGGCAAAGATAATGCAAATCGAGTGCAGAACTTTCATGCTTGCATGAAAAAGTTATGCTGAGGTATATTGGTAATAGGTATTAAACGCTCCTTGTAATAGGTATTAAACAATCTATTCAATAGGTATTAAACGATCTCTTTAATAGATATTAAACGGTCTCTTTAATAGGTATTAAACGGTCTTGGTAATTATCCGAACAAAAAGAAGCTTTCATTTTCATGCCGCCATTGAACAATAGAAACGAACGAGTGTTTGAGATAAACGAACCTAAACCAACAACTTGACGTATGAAACATATTTTATTGATCGTTCTGTTGGGAGCAAGCCTATCTGTGACGGCGCAAACGAAACTCTCCCTCAGCTACGACGACGCCCTACAAATGCTGCAAAAAGGCAATCAAAGCCTGAAGATTGCGGACAAAGGTATTGAAACAGCCCGCACAGAGCGGGATAAACTGAATGCTTTGTGCTATCCGAGCCTACAGGGAGCCGGTACGTATGTCCACATGTCCGAAAAGATAGAAGTGAAACAACCCCTATCCCAATTCACAGATCCGGCAAAGGATTTTGTACACGACATCATACCGGACGATAAATTCATTAGCGGAATACTGGATCAGATAGGTAGCTACACTCTGGCTTTTCCTCTTGCTCCCCGTAATTTGACCACTGTAGGCTTAACTGCCGAATGGGTGGTCTTTTCCGGTGGAAAGCGTATACGGGCAGGCAAAATCGGAAATCGGTTGATTGACCTTGCCCGGGAAAACCGTGCACAGACAGATGCCACACAACGAACCCTATTGGCAGAAAGCTATTACGGTCTCAGCCTCGCCAAAGAAGTTGCAGCAGTCCGCCAAGACACTTATAATGGTTTGAAACAGCATTATGAAAATGCCCTTAAACTTGAAGCTGCCGGAATGATTGACAAGGCCGGACGCCTCTTTGCACAAGTGAATATGGACGAAGCCTGGCGGGCACTGGAAGCCGCACAGAAAGAAGTAACAGTCGTGGAAAGTGCTTTACGTACCTTGCTCAATCTGGAGGACACCTGCAAAATTGAACCTACGTCTCCTCTCTTTATCAATTCCACACTCCCGGCAAAGAGGAGTTTCAGCAGACTATGCGTTCGGGAAACTATATCCTGAACCAGTTGTCACTACAACAGAGCATTGCTAAACAACAATTACGTATAGACCAAAGTGGTTATCTGCCTGACATTGCCCTGTTCGGCAAACAAACGCTTTACGCCCACGGGATACAAAAGCAACCTCGTGCCACGCACGATTGTCGGAGTAGGTTTCACCTGGAACCTTTTTCGACGGATTGGCAAGGGAGAAACGTATCCGCCAGTCGAAAATTACCGAGCAAACTCTTGCTTTGGGAAAAGATAAGGCACAAGATGACCTTTCAGTAGGCATAGACAAACTATACACAGGATTACAAAAGGCACAGGATAATGTACAGGCACTCAACTCAACCATTGCCCTGAGTGAAGAACTTGTACGTATCCGCAAGAAATCCTTTGCAGAAGGTATGGCAACCAGTACCGAGGTAGTGGATGCCGAGACCATGCTTGCTACCGTCAAAGTAGCCCGCTTGGCGGCTTATTATGAATATGATGTAACACTAATGAACCTGTTGGCACTTTGTGGTACACCGGAACAATTCAGAAACTATACTGTTAAATGATAATTTATCGGCGAGAGAATTGTTACGCGGAAGTATCTTAAATTCTCCTCCTCCGTCGGAGGAGGGGAATTGAGATAGTCAGAATATCAATAGCTACGCCGATAAATTATCATTTAACTGTACAACAAATATATAACAATTATGGAACTATCAAAAAAAAGCATCAGCATCGCATTTGTCATCATATTGGCAATCACTATATTAGTCTCTCTCTTGGGAATGTTGCTCATGAGTCATCAGCCCCTTGTGCTCCAAGGACAGATAGAAACAACCGAAATCCGTATCAGCGGTAAACTTCCCGGGCGTGTAGATTCATTCCTTGTCCGCGAAGGCGACTGGGTGCAGGCAGGTGATACACTTGTCGTCATCAATAGTCCGACGATAGAAGCCAAATACCGGCAAGTAAATGCCTTGGAACAAGTTGCCCAGGAACAGAATAAGAAAATCGATGCCGGTACCCGCCGACAAATCATTGCCACTGCCGGGCAACTCTGGAATAAAACCAAGAGTGACTTGACCTTGGCACAAACAACCTACCAACGCATCCTGGCACTGTACAAAGACAGTGTTGTCACTTCGCAACGAAAGGACGAAGTAGAAGCCATGTACCGTGCCGCACAAGCCGCCGAACGTGCCGCCTACGAACAGTATCAGATGGCAGTAGACGGTGCACAAAGTGAGGACCGTGCATCGGCACGAAGCATGGTAGATGCAGCACGAAGCACAGTGGACGAAGTTTCCGCCCTCCTTGTCGATTCACGCCTGACAGCACCGGAAGACGGACAGATTGCAACCATATTTCCTAAACGCGGAGAGCTTGTGGCTCCAGGTACCCCCTATTATGAATCTTGTCGTCATGAACGATGCACATGTTGTACTCAATATACGCGAAGATCTGATGCCCCAATTCAAAATGGACGGTACATTCCGTGCGGAAGTCCCGGCTATCGGCAAAAAAGATGTGGAATTCCGTATTTATTATATCAGTCCGTTGGGCAGTTTTGCTACCTGGAAATCAACTAAACAGACAGGAAGCTATGACATGCAGACATTTGAGATACACGCCCGTCCTACCCAAAAAGTAGAAGGATTGCGCCCAGGAATGTCAGTGCTATTGACCATAGATGATTAATATATGTAATCATTGAAATAACTTTGTAAATGATGAAACATCCATTATATAACGTACTCTGTCGCGAACTTCGCCGCATGACTTCCCGCCGACTTTATTTCGGGGTATGTCTCGTGCTGCCCCTGTTCTGCCTGTTCTTCATGGCAACCATTTTCGGCAGCGGACAAATGGAGAATATCCCTATCGGCATTGTCGACCAGGATAACACCACCACGTCCCGGCAAATAGTGCGAAACATTTCCGCTGTACCAACCTTCAAAGTAACCCGGCACTTCACCGATGAAACAGCCGCCCGACAAGCCGTGCAACGGAAAGAAATCTATGGTTACTTGTCCATCCCCACGGGCTTTACCCAACGGGCTACGACAGGAATGAATGCCACACTCTCTTATTATTATCATTATGCCCTTCTTTCCGTAGGTAGTGAACTGATGGCAGCTTTTGAAACGGCACTGGCACCTGTCGCCCTCTCTCCCATTGCTATGGAAGCCGTCTCTTTGGGAGTCAGCCAGGAGCAAATCACCACATTTCTCCTACCCGTGCAATCCAGTATGCACCCTCTTTATAACCCTGACCTCGATTACTCCATTTATCTGAGCCAGCCTTTCTTCTATGTCTTGTTCCAGATACTTATTCTATTGATAACGGTTTATATCATAGGTAGTGAATTGAAGTTCCATACGGCACAGGAATGGCTGACAACAGCGCGGGAAAATATCCTCACAGCAGTTGTCGGGAAGTTATTGCCTTATACTTTCATCTTCTCCGTAATCGGTATTTTGGCTAACTATATTCTATACGGTGTACTGCATATTCCCTTCCATGGAAGTCTGCTGATGATGAACCTTATGACAATACTCTTTATTATTGCCACACAGACACTTGCCGTGTTCATCTTCTCTATTTTTCCACGGATAGCTTATATCATCAGCATTGTATCCATGGTCGGTTCACTCGGTGCCACACTCTCCGGAGTCACTTTCCCAGTGACGAGTATGTACCCTCCTGTACATGCCGCATCCTACCTGTTTCCTGTCCGTCATTTCACGGAAATAGCACAATCCATGCTCTATTTTGATTCGGGATTCGGGTATTACTGGCAATCGGCAGCCATACTTTGGCTTTTTCCGTTGGTGGCGCTACTGATACTACCTAGATTGAAACATTGGATTCTGAAGGATAAGGAAGAACTTAGTATTTGTGAGAATGAAACACCGCTTCCCCGCGTACACAACACTCCTCACTACTCAATAGCAACTGTCATTTTCCGCGAATGGCGCTCCATCAGCACCAATGCGGCTATACTGTTAGTACTAATGGGAGGTATCTTCGCTTACGGACTTTTATATAACTTGATGTATGCTCCCAACCTTGTGCGGAAAACACCGGTTGCCATCGTCGACAATTCCCATTCCGCCCTCAGCCGCGAATATATCCGTCTGCTCAATGCCACCCCACAAGCATCAGTCTATGCACTTACTCCGAACTATCTTGAAGCAAAAGAATGGCTGAAACAGAGTAAAGTAGATGGTATTCTTTACCTCCCCGCTGACTTTGATACCCGCGTCGGTCGCGGTGAACAATCAGTCTTTACCGTTTATGCCTCCACGGATGCTTTCTTGAATTTTAAGAATCTACAAGAAGCTTCTTCCCGTGTAATGCTTGCCGTAAACGATGCGCATCGTGCAGAAGGTGCTGTATTCTTACCTCCTCAGGGACTGCTGGCAGTAGCCTCATCGGCACCTGTAAACGTGTCGGGTACAGCCTTATATAATTATACCGAAGGATACGGTTCGTACCTCATCCCCGCTGTCATGATTATCATTATTTTTCAGACATTACTAATGGTGATAGGAATGGTGACGGGAGAGGAGTACCCGAAGGGGAAGATGGTAGGTAAGCACAAAAAACTTACTTGGCTTCAAGCATTATATAACATTTCCGGAAGAACTTTCGTTTACGTTATGCTTTACTTCATCTTTGCCTTATTCCTGTTAGGCTTGCTTCCTCACTTTTTTCAGCATTCCCAATATAGGAAATGGCAGGGATATTATTACGATGATGATTCCTTTTCTGTTAGGGACAAGTTTCTTTGGGTTGGCGGCATCACGCTACTTCACTGATTCAGAAGCTCCCCTGCTGATGATTGCTTTCTTCTCCGTAGGATAGATTTTCCTCTCCGGAGTTTCCTACCCGCTTGAACTGATGCCATGGTACTGGCAGGCAGCACACTATGTAGTTCCGGCAGCCCCTGCCGTGTTGGCCTTTGTCAAATTGAATTCAATGGGAGGAACCCTGGCGGATATTCGTCCGGAAATGATAACACTGTGGATACAAGTTATAGTATATTTCCTGTTGAGTCTGTGGGTCTTCAAAAAGAAGGTATTCTATATTTAGGCATTAAGGCTGTTTTCTCTTTCTCTTATAAGCAAACGCTTGCCATCGTTCCTCGTCCCATCCTTGTCGCTGCATCTCCATGCGTGCCATGACAAAGAAAAAGGTCAGAAAGACGATTGATAAAGCGCAAAATATCTTCCGGTACAGAGTCTTCCCGATTCAAAGTCCAGAGCCGTCGCTCGGCACGACGTGCCACAGCACGGGCAAATTGCAATTGCGCTGAAATCTGGGTTCCCCCGGCAAGAGAAAATAATCATTATCTTCCAACTGAAGCATCATGGCGTCCATAGCCTGTTCGCACTGCACAGTCATTTCCGCTGCATGCAGTGGGTTCGGATTACCGCTCCCCGGACGTTCAGGATCTGCATCCCGCAATGCAGAAGGAGTAGCAACGTGGCTCATCACTACCATTAACTCACGTTGTATATCATGCAACAATCCCTGCCAAACATCATCTATCGGCAGCAACGACCTGACAATACCTATTACAGTGTTAAATTCATCAATACAAGCGTTAGCTTCTATACGGATATCATCCTTCGGAACACGTTCTCCACCGTGGATACCTGTCATTCCCTTATCTCCCGTTCTGGTGTAAATCTTTCTCATGATACTAAAATTTTAGAATAAAAACGGATTTCCCGGGAGCGGTTCAAACAGTCTCATGAATCCAGTCTCTCCCCAATATAAATGTGTATAACTTGCAATCAGATTCTTATAGTGATAGACCGGTGTGTTCACCGGCTGTCCCTTGGCATTATATACCTGTGCTGCCGAGGTTAGTTCCTCATCCGATTCAATGACCTGCGAGTAATGGAACTCATGCCCACGTATCTTCATTCCTCTAAATTCAAAGCTCCTATACCCCAGTGACAAACGCATATCACCCTTAAATGCGGATACCTTGACGGGCAGTACACCTGCCATATTGTACTCCATACGGGTATCAGTACCTGTCATCAAAACAGATGTAAGATACATCATCCCCCCCCACACTCTGCCAGTGTATATCCACCTCGCTCTATATAGTCTTTGATGGAGTTCATCACATTCGTTGCCGCACTCAGTTGCCTGGCACGGTTCTCCGGATAACCTCCGGGCAGGTAGAGTATATCCACATCATCCGGTAGTACGACGCTATTATCCTCCGGATCAAAATAAGTAACTTTCCCCAAGCCATTCAACCACTCCAGATGTTCTGCATAAATAAATGAAAAACTCTCCTTATTGCGGGCAATCCATATATTCATATTGGTAAGCGCTCTCTTTCTTCTCTCCGGTTTATCAGGAACATCCACACTTCGTCTTGTCATCTCCAGCAATAACTCAATATCCAGTTGACGTTCCAGTTCTTTCATCATTGTTTGAGTGATACTTCCTTTCTCTTTCCGGCTAAAGTCCAGTCCCAAATGACGACTTTCTTCTTTCAGCACATCATACTTCCGCAAACACCCGAAACAAAGAATATTCAGATCTTCGCAGATTTCACGCAGCATCTCTTCATGCCGGTCACCGCCCACCTGGTTGAAAATGACACCTGCCACCTCCACTTGCGGATCAAAATCCACATATCCTTTTATCATTGCCGCCAATGAGTAAGCCGCCGCCTTGGCACTTACCACCAGCACCACAGGCAGACGAAGCACCTTTGCTATCTCTGCCGACGAGCCTTTACTACGGTCATATCCGTCAAACATTCCCATCATGCCTTCTACAATACAAACATCCGCATCTACTGCATGATGATTATATACCTTACATACATGATGCTCGGAAGCCATAAAAAGGTCCAGATTGTAAGACGGAATTCCGCAAGCTTTTTCATGATACTTCGTGTCGATATAATCCGGCCCGCACTTATAGGGCTGTACACGTAGTTTTTTCTGCGTCAATAACGTCATCAGCAATCGGCTGACAGTGGTTTTTCCAGTGCCCGAAGTAGGCGCCGCTATCAGAAATTGGGGAATATTTCTTATCATACCGCACAGATTTATTTCCCGCAAAGGTAGTATATATTCCCCAAAACTCTTACCTTAGCTGCCCAAATAAAAGTAAATTACTATGATTACTGAAGAACTCAAGAAATTATATTGTACGTATACCGGACACGAACCGGAAGCTATTGAAGAACTTCCTTCATCCGGCTCCAACCGTCGTTACTTCCGCCTTACGGGCACCCCTACCCTTATCGGTGTCAGCGGGACTTCCCTCGAAGAGAATCAGGCTTTCCTCTATATGGCAGACCATTTCCGCAAGAAAGGACTGCCCGTGCCACAAGTCGTAGCAAAGAGTGATAACGATGCATTTTATCTACAGGAAGACCTGGGAGACACTCTCCTATTCAATGCCATCGAAAAAGGACGCAAGACCAGTGTTTTTGATGAAGAAGAAAAGCAGCTTCTGCGCAAAACAATGCACCTGTTGCCAGCCGTACAGTTCTCCGGTGCAGACGGAATGGACTTCTCATATTGCTACCCACAATCAGAATTCAACAGCCGCAGTATCTTATGGGACTTGAATTACTTCAAATACTGTTTTCTGAAAGCTACCGGAATGGAATTTCAGGAAGACCGCCTGGAAGATGATTTCCAGAAGATGACGGATGTATTGATGCGCAGTAGTTCGGCTACATTCATGTATCGTGATTTCCAGAGCCGGAACGTTATGATTAAAGAAGGTGAGCCATGGCTCATCGACTTCAAGGCGGACGCAAAGGGACCCGTTTATTATGATGTGGCTTCCTTCCTGTGGCAAGCCAAGGCCAATTATCCTGAGAGCCTTCGCAAAGAGCTTTTAACGGAATATCTGGACTCCCTGTGTAAATACCAGCCTGTGGACGAGAAATATTTCTATGCTCAATTACGTCATTTCGTATTGTTCCGTACCATGCAAGTGCTGGGTGCTTATGGCTTCCGTGGCTATTTCGAGAAGAAACCCCATTTCATCCAAAGCGTCCCCTTCGCTATTGAAAACCTGCGACAGCTATTGCAGGAACCCTATCCCGAATATCCGTACCTCTGCCATGTGCTGAAAGAGCTTACTGAGCTGAAACAATTTACTGACGATCTCCAGAAGCGCCGTCTTATAGTAAAGGTCACCAGTTTTGCATATAAAAAAGGTATCCCTGAGGATTCCAGTGGCAACGGTGGTGGCTTTGTATTCGACTGTCGTGCCGTAAACAACCCTGGTAAGTACGACCGTTATAAACCCTTCACTGGACTGGATAAACCTGTTATCCGCTTCCTGGAAGACGATGGAGAAATAACCACGTTCCTCGAACATGTATACGGTCTGGTAGATGCTTCCGTGAAACGATATATGGAACGTGGATTTACGAACCTTTCCATTTGTTTCGGATGCACTGGCGGACAACACCGTTCGGTTTATTCAGCACAACATCTGGCAGAACATCTGAACCAGAAATTCGGAGTACAGGTAAATCTGATGCACAGGGAACAGAATATTGAACAGACATTTAAAGCGAAAAGCTAAAGACTATCTCCTAATAACCCGCTCCGTACCAAGTCCGTACCTGCTCCGTATCTATACGAACAGCCTTTATACGGAGATAGTACGGAGTTGATACGAACCTAATACGGAGTTGATATGGACTTGGTACGGAGATCATACAGAGATAGTACGGAGTTGAGGCATAAATCTCCTTCTTTTTCAATCCGCTTATGAAACTTACATTTAAAATCTTAATTCAATTTATCAGTAGCTCAAGAATTTAAAACAATGAAAGCAATGATATTCGCTGCAGGCCTCGGCACCCGCCTGCGCCCACTGACAGACAATATGCCCAAGGCACTTGTCTCCGTAGCAGGCAAAACGATGCTGGAGCGTGTCATCTTAAAACTAAAAGATGCCGGCTTCCATGATATCACCATAAACATCCACCATTTTGGAAGTCAGATTATAGACTTCCTTCGTGCAAACCAGAACTTCGGTGTGGATATTCATATCAGTGACGAACGGGGTGAACTGCTGGATACCGGTGGTGGTATCAAAAAAGCCCGTCCTCTGCTGGAGAGCAACGAGCCTTTTCTTATACATAATGCCGATATCCTGACAGACCTGGATCTCAATGCTTTCTACCACCACCATCTGGAAAGTGATGCAGATGCCACTCTGCTCACGAATCACCGGAAAACATCCCGTTATCTATTGATGGATCAGGACAATCGTCTTTGTGGTTGGACGAATATTTCTACAGGCGAAGTACTCCCCAAAGAACTTGATTATCCCAGCGATCATTATCAGTTGCAAGCCTTTGGTTGCGTCCATGTTCTTTCTCCCTCTATTTTCCGCTATATGGAAGATGAACGCTGGACAGGGAAATTTTCCATTATTCCGTTTTATGTAGATATCTGCCCGAAAGCACGCATTCAAGGATTTCCTATAGACAGCGAAAACTGGTTTGATGTGGGCAAGCCAGAGACACTGGCAAAGGCAGAAGCCTATTATGCGTCTTTATAAAACAGGTTTCATCTTCACCAACTGCCCCTGGGCATCAAATAAGTATTCGTAGTTGAAGGAACCGTAAATACGATACTTCCAGCGGGCACTTTTCTCAAAACGGCGACTGTCATCCAGGATGGTCGCCTGATAATCGGTCTCCAGTTCATGAATGAACTCTTTAGATTCCGGGTCCGGGTATCTATAAGTGGGGACAATAATACGTATATCAGGATATTGCTCTCGCAGATTTTTGATTTCTGTACGGACAGCATCTTTTTCATTGGGCTTCAGAAAAAGAGTAAACACACGGAATGTCCCTGCCCTGTAATGTTCGAAAAGAGCAAACTGTCTTTCTCTGCATACTCCACTTGTTTGAAGTCAATAAAATGATCTCCCGGCTTCAGGCTACGGGTGGTATCCAGCATCCGTTTCAGTCCTATCAATACAGATGTACTGTCGCGCATTTGTGAAGGTGTTTTCTGGTACAATGTCTCCAGCTCATCCGGATAGATCGCTGCCCAACGATCAAACACCATCCATCCTATTGCGTTCCGGGCATTGTCGAATACAAATTGCCGCGTAGCTTCCAGCGGAAAATCATCCTCATGCCAAAGCTTCCAAAGACGTACGTTTTGTGAATGGGGATTGGTACTTTTATCCGGTACAGGCATTGCCGGTGGGACTACATTTGTCAACGTCAGTTTTCCTCTTTCGGGATAAAAAGAAATTCATGCTACCGGAATGCTCCATTCCATAGATATGCAACGTATCTTCTTTTCCGGAAAATGAAACTTCTCCGTTTCTGATAATAGCGAAGTCCAGGGGAGCTTTCCCATAATCACGGTCACCCGTCATACGGTCAGCACCATATCGCCACAGGTAGACCGTATCTCCTTCGTAAGCGTCCAGTCCGGTGCAATGCACAGTAAAAGTCTGTTCTTGCGATTGACAACTGATGAGTCCCAGAAACAAAGAGTAAAATATCCATTGATTGATTTTCATAAAGCCCAGATAGATTAAGCAAACAAACACATTGTACAAAAGAACAATCTTTTCAGTAAAGATGCAAGCAAAAAAGACAATATATAAAAGCAATTGTTAATGAAATATCCATATATTTGTGACATAACATTAAAAAGACTGACTATGAAACGACTGAGATTAGGACTATGGACATGTTTCTGCCTTTGTGCAGCCACCACCCTTATGGGACAAAACAAGGTGAAAACTACTGCCGAAAAGGTAATGCTGTTCATTGACGGCGCCCAAGTGACGCGTACCAAACAAGTAGATATTCCGGCAGGAAATTCAACGCTCATCTTTACCGGATTATCTCCCTATATGGATGCACAAAGTATGCAGGTCAGCGCAAAGGGAAAACTCACCGTTACGGCAGTCAACCGGCAATACAACTATATAGACAGCCTTGCCGTCAGCGAAAAACAACAAAGCCTGCAAAAGGAGCTTAAAAAAATAGAGAAACAGCAAAAAGAACAGAATGCCGAGCTTGGACTTATCAATGCCGAATATGAAATGCTGAAAACAAATTGCTCCGTCAACAATAAGAATACCGCTACTTCTCTGGCCACTATCAAAGAAGTGAATCAATATTACTCCGGACAATTGAAAACTCTGAAAACAAAAGAACTGGCTATCAATGAACAGATAGCCGAACTCACCATCAAACAGGGGCAACTGAGCTCTGAACTGGCACAACTAAGCGGCAAATCTCTAACCCCGATGAGTGAAATTATGGTCAATGTAAATGCACCAGCAGCTTGCAAAGCTACATTCACTCTGAACTATTATGTAAAAAATGCCGGTTGGTTCCCTTCCTATGATGTTCGTTCCGGTAGCTTGGCCGAGCCTATCTCCATCATTTACAAAGCCAACATCTTTCAGAATACCAAGGAAGAGTGGAAGAACGTAGAATTATCCCTTTCCTCCTCTAATCCTTCCACCGGAAGCGTAGCCCCCACTCTGTCTACTTACTGGTTGGATTACGGACTTGCAGCACCACGCTACAATTTGAATCTCAATGGAAACACTGTTTCAGGAGTCGTTCTTGATAATGAACGTACGCCCGTAATAGGTGCTACCGTTACCATTCCGGGAACTACGATAGGAGCCATAACCGACATAAGCGGTAAGTATTCCATAACTATTCCCAATGGACAAAACAAACTTCAATTTTCATATATTGGCTATCAGACTCAGACCAGAGATATACAAGGAAGTATTATGAATGTTACCCTTCAGGAGGATACACAGATGTTGGATGAAGTAGTGGTAGTAGGTTACGGCGCTGAAAGGAAACCTCTTATGGCAGGTGCTGTCTCCGGTCTTAAGGTAAACCATAAAAAGATATTCAATACGAAGAAGAAGCCAGCATGGCCCTTGACGTTGAACAAAGCCAGGGACAGATGGGCTACGAATTTGAAATAAAAGTGCCCTACACCATTCCTTCTGATAACAAGCCTGTAGTTGCAGAAATCGGTCATTATGAATTACCCGCTTCCTATACTTACCAAAGCACTCCGAAGATAGATAAAGATGCTTTCCTGATTGCCCAGGTAACCGATTGGGAAAAAGCTGAACTTACTTGAAGGCGAAGCAAATGTTTACTTTGAGAATACTTTCATTGGCAAGTCCATTATGAATGTCACCCAACAGAACGACACACTATCCTTCTCTTTAGGTCGTGATAAACGTATCATGATACAGCGTACGAAAGAGAACGAATATACCTCACGCAAGTTTATGGGTTCCAATCAGACGCAATCCATTGCATGGAAACTTTCTGTCCGCAATACGCGTCCCGAACCTGTCACCCTTACGCTTTACGACCAACTGCCCGTATCACGCAACAATAACATTACCGTAACAGCAGAAGAAATCAGCGGCGGCAGTCTGGATGAAGCGAAAGGTATCATCACCTGGCAAATTACCTTACAGCCCGGCGAACAACGTGATTTAGCTTTACGTTATAAAGTGAAGTACCCTAAAGGACGAAACTTAATAATAGAATAATGCTTTTCTTATGACTCTAAGACAGAAAATATCCGATATTCCCCTGTATCTGCAAATCCTGATAGGAATGATTACCGGTATTATCATCGGCCTCATCGCCTTACAGGTAGACGGTGGTAATACATTCATCCGCCACTGGATACAGCCTTGGGGACAAATCTTCATCCGCCTTCTCCAACTGATCGCCATTCCCCTGGTCTTTATATCTCTGATAAAGGGAATGACCGGACTGAAGGACATCAGTAAATTTTCCCGTATCGGCGGAAAGACCATCGGAATATATATCTGTACGACTGTAGTCGCTATCCTCATAGGTCTTGCAATGGGGCTACTGGTGCAACCGGGCAAACTGGTAAACCACGAACAAGTAGCCCATCTGCAAGAACAGTTCATCCGTGCCATGTACCCCGTACAACTGTTTGCCTTCACAACAAGTAGTAGTGCCGCCACTTTGCCCGTAACCCTGAAGACTGTAGAACAAAAATTAGGTATTTCAGAAGAAGTCAGTTCATTTGTCCTGCCTGTAGGCGTTACCATAAATATGGACGGCACTTCCTGTTATCAAACCATTGCCATTCTTTTCATCGCACAAGTTTTAGGGATCTATCTGAGTTTCTCCCAACTCTGTATCATCGTTGCTATGACCGTACTTTCTTCTATCGGTACCCCGGGTATCCCCGGAGGCAGTTATGTCATCTTGGCAATGGTGCTCACTTCCGTAGGTATTCCGGTAGAAGGTCTGGCATTGATATTGGGGTGGACCGACCATTGGACATGCTGCGCACCGCAGTAAATGTAACCGGAGATGCAGCGGTATGTTCCATTATTGACAGATAATTCATCACATTAGAATAGTTGCTAAAGTATTTTCACAAATACCTTCTGATTTCTAAAAATATCTTTATCTTTGCAATCGGAATTGGCAATCGGAAAGTATATCAATGCGTCCGACTCAAGGGAATCCGGTGTAAAACCGGAGCTGTACCTGCAGCTGTAATCCTCATTAAGAAAAAGTCTGTAACCACAAAAGCCACTGACGCCGCAATGCGATGGGAAGGCGATACAGACAGGGGAAAGCCAGAATACCTACCAACTTCCATTACTTGAGCACTTAGCTTTCAGGATTAAAAGCGATGTCACCCCTATACTATAATTATAGGCAAAACTATTTTTATTCTTCCGGGTCATTAGTATTCGCATACAGAAGCGATGTGCCGTTACGTTTTTATTAAACAGAAAATCGGCAAACGATGAAGCACAAGTATTTACTTGGAGCGGTGTTTGTGTGTGCGGTGCATGCTGCCTCCGCCCAAAGCATCCTCGAAAACAAGAATGAAGAAGAACTGTCACTTATGTTGCAGGAAGTAGTAGTGACCGGTACAGGTACCGAACATTACCTGAAAGACGCGCCTGTGCAAACCGAGGTTATCTCGCATAAAATGTTGGATAGCTACGGTGCCTCCTCCCTTGAAGACATATTAAGTGGGTTATGCCCCTCTTTCGACTTCAGTTCCAGTGACATGGGGTCGAATATGCAATTGGGCGGATTGGGAAACGGCTATATCTTGCTCCTCATCGACGGCAAAAAAGATACATGGTGACGTAGGCGGGCAAAATAACCTAGGACTGATAGATCCGGCACGCATCGAACGTATCGAGATTGTAAAGGGAGCCGCTTCGGCACTCTATGGCAGCGATGCCATTGCAGGTGTAATAAACATCATCACCAAGAAACATCGTGAAAACGTTCTGGTCACAAACACCACACGTGGCGGATCATACGGCGAATTCCGACAATCCAATGCTTTCCAATTCAAGTCAGATAAATGGACCTTTGCCACCAACTTTCAGTTGAAACATTCCGACGGATGGCAGAACACTACTTACGAAGACCCAAATCGATATGAAAAGCCTGTCACCAATTCCATCAATAAAACCGTGAACCGATATACCGACTGGCAAGTTTCACAACACATCGACTATCAGGCTACCCAGACACTCAGCCTGTATGCAGACGGTAGTTTCTACCGCAAACGCGTATACCGCCCTTGCGGAATACCCGATTACAAAACATACGATTTCCTTTATCGCAACGCTTCAGCCTCAACAGGTGGTAAAATGAAGCTAAAAAATAATAATAGCATTACAGCCGATATACATTATGACAGTCATGCCTACTATTATGCCTATACCCACGAAACCTGGGACAAAGAATATGACGATAACGGCAAGGAAATCAGTTTCCCGTATTCTCCCGGTGACAAGGGTCTGCAGAGTGACCAAAGCCGTCTGCTCATCCAGACTAAAGGAATATTCAACCTCCCCTATTTCAACCGTTTGAGTGCAGGAGTTGATATGGAAATAAACTGGCTGGATGCTCCCCGCCGACTGGACGAAAAGAATGATTCCGACAACACAGGTTCCTTTTATCTTCAGGATGAGTGGTCGCCTTTTAGTCAGCTGAACATCACAGCCGGTGCACGATTAACGCTGAACAACAATTTCGGTATGCGCGCCACGCCCAAAGTGTCGGCTCTCTACAAGCTGGGCGACTTTAACCTGCGCGCCACTTATTCCGAAGGCTTCAAGACTCCGACTCTGAAAGAACTCCACTACCGTTATATTCGCCAAATGTCTCTCGTTATCCTAAACTTAGGTAACAAAGACCTGGAACCTCAAACCAGCCGTTATGTTTCCGGTGGTGTAGAATACAACGGTACTGACTTTAGTATCAGTGCCACAGGTTACTGCAACTGGTTAGACAACATGATAACTCTTGTGACGATTCCGACCTCTCAGGCTCCAGGTGACCTCGTCGTCACCTACGACCCGGCTCGTGTTCGCCAATACCAGAATATGGATGACGCACGCACCTGCGGCATAGATATCAACGCCAAGTGGATACCTTTCAAAACGCTTACCTTGGCGGGCGGTTACAGCTATCTGGACACAGAAGCGAATCAGTACGATGAAGAAGACGAAGTGATGAAACACATCGTCATAGATGGTATGGCTCACCATCGCGGCACCGTCAGTGCCGTCTGGAATTATGATCGGAAAAACAGCAATTATCGACTCAGCGTAGGTCTGTATGGCCGTTTCCAGAGCAAACGCTATTATCAGGATGACGGTAACGGCAAAAGCTATCACCTCTGGCGCCTGAACACACGCCACCAGTTCAACCTAGGCAAGCAATGGGATGCAGAAATCAATGCAGGCATTGACAATATACTGAATTATTATGAAACGACCTACCATGGACTGAACTACGGAACAAACACGGCAGGAAGAACCTTTTACGTCTCATTGATGGTACAATTTGGACAGAAAAAGAGAAAAACCACATAGTATTAACCCTTTTAAAAACAATTAATGACATGAAACAATTCAAGTTAATGATGATGGCGGCACTGGCTGCTCTGATGTCTTTCTCCGTAGTATCTTGCTCGGACGATGACGATGACTCGGCACAATCCAAACATGATAAGAAAATGGAAGCTGTATCTGCCGAAGTAAAAGCTAACAAAAAGCATGACATTGCTTTGCTGCTTGTTACTTTCGGAAGTACTTGGGACGCACCGCAGGAAACCTTCAAAGGCATGAAAGAACAATTCGCCAAAAAGTTCTCCAACATGGATGTCTATTTTTCTTTCACTTCAGAAATCTGTATGACCCGTTGCGCAGCCAAAGGCTGGAACTATTATGCTCCGTCTTTCTATCTGGAAGCTATCGGACTTGCAGGTTATAAAACAGTTTGCGTACAGTCTTTACACGTTATCCCGGGTGAAGAATATCTCCGGGTGCAAAATTCCGTGAAAGACTTTCACTACAGCGGTGACCACCCCGAATTTGGAGATATAAAGGTATACTTGGCCGGTCCGTTGCTGGAATCGGAAGATGATGTGAAGGAAGTGGCAACTATTCTGCACAAAAACTATAAAGCAAAAGTAGATGCAGGCAAGATTGTTACGTTCATGGGGCACGGTAACCCCGAAGGCTGGAACTACGGAAACGGTAACCCCCGCTACACCATGTTGGAAGAAGAACTTCAGAAGACTTACAGTTCCAATTATTTTGTGGCAACGGTTGATATGGAAGATAATTATGTAGATAACATGATTTCCCGCATGCAAGCAGCCGGAAAAGCATCGGGAGACGTCATCTGCCATCCATTGATGTCCATTGCCGGAGATCATGCCAACAATGACATGAAAGGCGGCGTAAGCGAAAACGATCCCGAAGAAGGAAGCTGGCGTTACGAACTAAACAAAGCCGGATATACTTGTCCACTCAGCAATTGTGATATCAAAGGACTGGCCGACTATTCTGAAATTGTAAACGTATGGATCAGCCACATGTCGGCAGCCCTACAGAGTGAACCGATGTATGACCCGGACGCAGAAGAATAAACATTAATCTCTCTCTTTAATTACTTCTTGAGAAGGTGTATGGCGGCAGTTTACTGTTCGTTATACACCTTCTCTTTATTATTAATTCAGGCACTAAATCTCATTAATAAATATTAATGCGCGCCATAATAATATAGATTACACGCATCTTTTTAATTTTCAGATTGTTTATTCAAGTGATATTGAAACAAACGGAACAAAAAAAGAATAAGTTATGAAAAAAAAATTATCGTATTATTGATGTTAGTTTTTATAGGTGCATCTACAACAATCTATGCACAGGAAAGTAAAAGTGAAAGTCGCCGTGGTGAACGTAAAGCCCAACGTGATGCAGAAAAAGCTCGGGAGAAAATAGAAGAAGAACGAGCATACGCTAATGCTGCACAAGCCATAAAGGATAGAAAGTTTGTATTGGAAGCGGATCGTGTGACATTCAAAAGAGGCCGTAGTGCTTTTGTTACATCCAATACCAATTTTATCCTTTTAAATGGAGATCGGGCATCCGTACAAATTGCTTTCAACGGTGCTTTTGCAGGTCCTAATGGAATTGGAGGTGTTACAGTAGATGGCACTGTAGGTGAAGTAAAAACCACCACTGACAAAAAAGGGAATGTAACTTGCAATTTCAGTGTGACAGGTGTAGGAATCTCTGCACAAGTTTCCATCAGACTCACTCATGGCAGTAACAACGTATCCGCCACAGTAAATCCGAATTTCAACTCGAATAGATTGACGCTGGATGGCAAGCTCATTCAACTGTCCGAGTCGAATATATTTAAGGGACGGTCGTTCTAATAATTGCCATTGAACACTTGCGGCTGCGATAGCCTACGCTTATACAAGTGAGCGTTCACACTTGCACAAGCGTAGGCTATCGCAGCCGTAAGTGTTTCTTATACCTTCTTATACCCCCCAATATAGAACTTTTTTATTTATCATTTATTCTTTTGATACCTTTTTATACACTCTTTCATTGTTTTTTCTTCTGAATTTCATATCTTTCGCTTTATAAACGTACAAATACATTACTTTTCAGCCTGCACCTCTATTTATGTTATAAAAAAACATTTTCAGATATTTTCATTGTTCAGACTGACTTTTTATATATCTTTGCAGCGTTTTTGGTTTCGCATCTCCTTGGCTCTATGGGAATGCGATGAAAAGGGAATCAGGTGCAAGTCCTGAACAGACCCGCTGCTGTAAAATCCTTTCAAAATCTTGAATATACTCCAATAGCCACTGTCTGCTGGTCGGATGGGAAGGCATTCAAAGATGGATAAGTCAGAATACCTGCCAAGAACAACATAGTTTTAATGCTTTCGGGAAATGAAGCAGAAAAACATCGAGGCTGGTAATTCTTTATCTTTCATAAAGAATTCTTTTTTCTCTATGCACATACTCCCGTAAAGTAAGTCATAAATGCTTTAACTAAGAGATTGAAATGAAAATTATTTCATGTGTACTATTTATGTTAACCTGTTTATCGCAGATAGGTGTAATAGCGCAAAATACGATTACTCTATCGGGAAAAATTACAGACCAACACGGTACCCCTTTATCATTAGTTACAATTGCAGTAGAAAATACCACATCCGGAACTTATACGGATGATAACGGACGGTATTCCCTGAAAGTATCACCTGGAAAATGTACACTTGTCGTATCTTTAATAGGTTATCAAACTGTAAAGTCCACATCTAATATCCAACAAAACAAAACGCTCAATTTCACATTGGAAGAAAGTGCTGTTACTTTGAACTCCGTTGAGGTTTATGGAAAGACACAGACACAGAAAGTGAAAGAAGGAGTTTTTTCCGTCAATGCTCTCGATATAAAACCTATAGTAAATTCGCTAAACAACCTCAATGACCTGGTAAACCGTACAACAGGCATTAAGGTGAGAGAAGAAGGAGGTGTCGGTTCAGACTTTGATTTGTCTATAAATGGTTTATCCGGCAATTCTATTCGCTACTTTTTAGATGGAATGCCGTTGGACACTAAAGGAAGTGGAGTTTCACTTGCTAATCTTCCGGTGAATATTATAGACCGGATTGAAATATATAAAGGTGTGGTTCCTGCCAGCTTGGGAACGGATGCATTGGGTGGTGCCATCAATATTATAACCAAACAAGAAAAGAAAAATTATCTGGATGTCTCTTATGGCATCGGTTCATTCCATACGCACAAAGCAGACTTGAATGCACAATTTGTAGAACCTAAAACAGGATTGATTATCCGACCTACTGTGGGCGTAAATTATTCAAAGAATGATTATAGGATGAAAGACGTGCAAATGCGGGATGAGAGTGGTGACAATTTGATATATGGTAATCCTAAACGCTTCCACGATGACTACTTCTCCTTACTGGGGCAGATAGAGGTAGGAGTTGCCAACAAGTCATGGGCAGATGCATTCTTCGTTTCCGCTTCCTATTCCAAGACAGATAAAGAATTACAGACGGGGGCTGTCCAGACCAAAGTATATGGAATGGCGGAAAGAAATTCAGATGCCTGGAATATTTCAGCACATTACCAGAAGCGTAATTTCATTCTGAAGAATATGCAGCTGAATACTGCCCTCTCCCATACTTGGGATCACTCATTGACCGTGGACACCACCTACCGAAAATATTACTGGGACGGTGGATACATAGATGGCCAGCGTAATGAAATTATGGGCAAAGAACGATCTATGCGTCATTATAAGCGTCCACTGACTGTGGTCCGTGCCAATCTGGATTATAAACTGAACAATCATCATAACTTTAACTTGAACTATCATCTGAGTCGTACCGGCAACGACCGTTATGATGATTTAGATACCACTTTCGAGCCATCCAACGATGTTGTGTCCAAACATATCCTGGGCTTTTCCTACAATCAGTCGTTATTAGAGGGCAAGATGGAGAATGTGTTTTTCATAAAGGATTATATCAATCACCCGAATATCCGGCAGACCGATCAGCCTAGCGTGACCGGTTCTGAAGCGGTACAAGGTTCCACAACCAAGAACTATCTAGGCTACGGTGTCGGACTTCGGTACACTGTAGCGGAAGCTTTAGCCGTGAAAGTGTCCTATGAGCATAGTGTGAGACTTCCCATCGCACGCGAACTATTGGGAAACGGTACTAATATCTACGCCAACGTAGCACTGAAACCGGAAAACAGTGATAACTTCAATGCCGGTCTATTCGGTACGTGGCATCCGGGTACCGGACATACCTTCTACTACGAAGCAAGCGGATTCTTCCGCAAGGTTGACAACTATATTCAGAGCGAAGTTGCTGAAAAAAGAAGGTACAATGAAATATACCAATGTACCCGCAGTCCACATTAAGGGTGTAGAAGGAGAGGTACGCTACGATTGGCAAGGTAAGCTGCAACTTGCCAGCAACGTCAGCTATCAAGATGCCCGCGACCAACAGAAGTACAAGAATGGCGGAAAACCATCGGCTACCTACGACAACCGTGTACCCAACCGTCCTTGGTTGTTTGGTAGTGCGGAAGCATACTATACTTTCCGTAACGTGGCATTACCAGAAAGCAAGCTACGCCTAGGTTGCACTTATCAGTGGATACACTGGTATTATCTTTTGTGGGAGGCTTATGGTGCCACTGAAGGCAAGGCACGCATTCCGGCTCAACATATCTGCAATGCTGATATTACCTACTCATGGAAACGCGGACGCTACAACATTGCTTTAGAGTGTACCAATTTCCTCGACAAGACAGCCTATGATAACTATAAGTTGCAAAAACCCGGACGTGCTTTTTTTGCCAAGTTCCGATTATTCATTAACTAATCATTAATAATTATTCAAGATGAAAAAATTCAAATTTACACTCTTGGCCTTTATGGCAGCCATGATGGCAATCTCATTTACGGCTTGTTCTGATGATGATCCTACTCCTACTCCAGATCCGGGTATCAATGAAGGTGATTATCACTTCGACCTTTTTGTAACCGTAGGTAAGCATGGCGGTATGAGCAGTAAAAACACTACTATTGTCACTAGTACCAGTACATTGACGGCTGATAGAGGTGTCATCACCGTTGAAGGAGTAGGATCGGAACTCGGAGATTACTCTATGGAGTCTATCTCAAAAGGGAAATACTATTATCAAATCCCTGGTTCCGCTGACCGCTTCGTAAAGTATCAGATCAAGAATAATAAAATCGATGTGATTGCAGAGCGCCCTTTCAAGACTAATACTTATAAAGTACGTGCCTACACACATGCCTGGATTGACGATAACACACTTGTTATCATATCTACCAACGGCGACAAGGATAAAGTTCTTTATACGAAACTGAAAGCAGACGATTTAACTATCCTTGATGAAGGTGAAGTAACTATACCCGCTCCTACCGACTGGAAAAAGCTGACAAGTTCAGGTATTCTCACTTACCGCAAGTCAGACAATAAATTATATTACTTCTACTACTGGAAAGAAAAGGCAGGCCAAACTGTTGCAAGTGAACAAGAGCCTAATTTTCATGCAGCCATCATCAACCCATCAACTATGAAGGTGGAAAAAGATATTATTTCTCCCGTTGAAGGTGAAATGGCAGGAAGTGCTTACGGAGAATTGATGCAGGACTGCGTAGCATATGACGAAGCTGGTAATCTTTATCTGGCTTGTTTCCATGAAGAAGCAAGCGGTCTTGAAAAAGGTATGTTGCTGCGTATCAAAGCGGGTGAAACAGAGTTTGATACCTCTTACAATGGTTATTCCAATGCAGATGGTAAGTTGATGACTGTTCAGTATTTAGGAAATAACAAAGCTCTGGTATATGCTCGCAACGATAATGCACCTATTAGCGACAAAGCTGCTGCTGCAGGAATAAAGAAACCTACAGTTATTGATGCATTCTCACATTACTATGCCATCATTGACCTTACTACTGGAACCAAAACTCGCCTGAGCTACAATGGCAAAGAAATTGCTTACAGCGGTGGCCGCTTCTCGCAACGTTCCGTTATCTTTAACGATAAAGCCTACATCGGTGTAGATACAGAAGAGGATGCCAATGCTATTATCTATATCTACGACATTAAGACCGGTACCGTAGAAAAGGGAGCAGAAGTGGAAGGTAAATTCTACTTCGACATGATACGTGTCGTTGAAAACGATTAATCATCATATATTCAGGTACAGGTTATACGATAACAAGAATCATTAATCTCTTTCTTGTAATTTTCGTATAATCTGTACTTAAAATATAAATTGACACATAACCTTTTTCAAAATATTTAAAAGCATCATTTCTACCTTATGAAAAAGCTATTTATCCTTTTTATTTCTTTGCAACCTCACTTTCCTATGCTCTGCGCACGAGGGGGGAAAACTTCGTAGCAAGCGATATGCTCGCAAGTATGAAACCCGGTGATAAAGCCGCCCTGCTGATGGTACACTTCGGTACTACGCACGATGATACCCGTGCCCTGACCATTGACGCTATCAATGCGAAAGCCCGCGAAGCATTCCCTGATCTGGAAATACGTGAAGCCTTTACTTCCCGTATCATTATCCGCCGTCTTAAAGCACGCGGCATCGAGAAACTAACTCCGCTGGATGCTATGCTCCGTCTGCGTAGTGAAGGTTACACACATGTTATTGTGCAAAGCTCGAACATCATTGACGGCGTAGAAATGGAGTCACTTCGTCGAGATATGGAAAGTGTACAACCTTTTTTAAGGAAATCCGTATCGGCACTCCCCTGCTCTATTCAGTGGAAGATGCAGAAAAGGTAGTTGAAATATTGAATAACAGACTCACTGATACGCAAAATCAAAAAGCATCCGTTAAGAAAGGTGAGCATTTCGTACTTGTCGGTCATGGCACCTATACTCCCAGTACCGCCATTTACAGCCAGATGGACTATATGCTGAAAGCTAACGGACTGAGTAACTTCCACGTAGGTACCATCGAAGGATATCCTTCAGTTGAGACAATGCTGGCACAGTTGAAAGCCGGAAAGGCGAAACAAGTTACCTTGGTACCATTTATGTTCGTAGCCGGAGATCATGCCAAGAATGACATCGCCGAAGATTGGAAAGAAGCACTCGAAAAGAAGGATACACCGTGAATGTCCGTATAGAAGGACTGGGACAAGTACCCGAAATACAGGAAATTTTCATCAACCATATCCGCTTTATGCTGAAACATCGCATGCTGAATATCATGGAAAAGAAAGCCGGATATGCTGCCGGAAAAGATGTGGAATAACAGATGAATATCATTACCAAATTAATGTACTCTTTACATAGGATACTGGGCACACTGCTTTGTATCCTATTTCTTATGTGGTTCCTCTCCGCTTTTGTGATGATGTACCACCGCTTTCCACGTGTCAGTGCAAAGGAAAAACTACAAAAGCAAGAATTACTCTCCGCCTCAGGCGACTCACTGCCTGATATCACTTCTGTCCTTTCACGTCTGCCCAAAGGAGAAAAAGTGAGAAAACTCACCTTAGACCGCAGCCTGGGGCAAACAATCTTCCATATCCGTACCAACAAAGGAATACATGAACTTCACCTGGATCCATCGGACACCTTGTCGATAATCGACAATGAACATATCCGGCAAATAGCCACCTTATGGTCCGCCTCCCCATTGCATACATTGACACCCTACATACACTGGATCAGTGGATACCTTTCGGTGAACTGAAAAAGGAAATGCCCATTTATAAAATACATTTTGCTGATGATGCAAAAAACACAGCTTTACATAAGTTCACAAAGCGGAGAAGTATTACAACTTTCCAACAGGAACGAACGCTTCTGGGCATGGCTGGGAGCTATTCCCCCATTGGGTGTACTTCACTTGGCTACGGCAAGACGCCACGTTGTGGAGTAAAACCGTTATTTGGTTATCCAGCATAGGTTGCCTTATGGTAATTGCAGGGATATGGGTTACAGTCGACGTATGGCGCAGGACACGTAAGAGTCATCGCCAAGGTTTCTCACCTTACCGGAAGAAATGGTATCATTGGCACTATGTCAGTGGCATTTTTTTCGGAATATTCGTATTGACCTTTACTTTCAGTGGCATGATGTCCGTTGCCGACATTCCGGAATGGATTCATAAACCGGCTTTGAAGAGCAGTCCGCTACGTACACTGCAAGCAAAGGCGCCCCAACCAGAAGATTACACGCTGGATTATCGCACCGTGATTACCAGTTTCCCGGAAGTGCGGCAGATAGAATGGAGCAATTTCCGGGAACATCCCTACTATACCGTTAAAGATGGAAAGGGAGAAAAATATATTGATGCTACGGATAGTGTACCACATACTCTGCAACTTCAGAAAAAGAAATTCGGGAAGGTGTGGAAAGTATATATGATACCGATAGCATTCCGGCACATCAACGTCCGGAGCTACACATGACACTATTGAACCATTTTGAAACTTATTACCGCGATATGAGTAGTATGTATCGTGGACGAAGTCAACTTCCCGTCTGGAAAATAACGGTGGATGATCCTGACCGGAGTGTTTTCTATATTCATCCAGAAACAGGTATCATCCGTTATGTCAATACCTCTTCCCGTTGGAAATACTGGAGTTATACGGCTATGCACCGGATGCGTCTGCCGGGCTTGAATTCAAATACCACTTTACGTAAGACAGTACTATGGATATTACTACTGGGTGGAACAGTGACTTCAGTAACCGGTATAGTGTTGAGCATAAATTATGTTCGAAGAAAATGTGGCAAAAAACAAAAACGAATACTATGAACAAGAAAAGAACAGGAATAATCCTTGGCTGCATAATCGCCGTGGCCATCGCTTGCTTTGCAGCCTACAATTATTGGTGGGCACCTACCCGCATCCTCATCATCAATCCCCTGCCCGCACAAGCAGCAGACATCGCACTGAATAATGATTGTAGCCATATCCGCGTGAAGTGCATCAAGATGGAGGAAGTGAAAGACCTTTCCGGCTATGATGCCATCATGATGTACGGACGCGGATTGTTTCTGGACGAAACACAAGTAGCGGAACTGGAACGGGTAGCTGCCAAAGGTATTCCAGTTTTTACCAATGCGCTAAGACACTTCAACTTCATCGTCAACCACAATATCACTCCTGAACAACAGGAGACCCTGCAAATGTATTTCCAAAATGCTTGCAGACAGAACTACAGGAATGCTTTTACGTTATCTGCGACACATCTCCACTCCTCATCGACTGGGTGACCGTTCTTTTGAAAATCCCATAGAATTACCCAACAACCTGTTTTATCATCAGGAATACGGTCAATACTTCAAAACTCCGCAAGAGTTGACTGAATATCTGAGACAAAAACAGCTCTATCACGAAGGTGGGCGCAATCTTGCTTTTTATCTCAGGCATCAGTTTTCCGGTAGAAGGTACCCGCGCCCATGTAGATACCCTGATCTCCCGTCTGACACAGGCAGGTTTCAACATTTATCCCATCACCGGTAGCGGTAAGGGACGCGAAGACCTGATACGTACCCTTCATCCCGACGGATTGATTTATCTGCCTATGGGACGTCTGGGAAATGACTCGCTCATTAACTGGTTACATCAGGAAAATATTCCCCTCTTCATGCCTTTCCCACTGGTACAACCGCGTGAAGAATGGCTGAACCCCAACGTACCTGTAAGTGGAGGTACACTGACGGCACGTGTAGTAGTACCGAAATAGACGGAGGCATGGCCCCCTTATGTATTTCCACACAAAATGAGAATGAAGAAGGATATATTCTGCACACACCGGAACCGGAACGGATGGATGCTTTAGTTGAGCATATCAGCAAATATATGTCTCTTCGCGATAAATCCAACAAGGACAAACGCGTCGCCATCTGCTACTTCAAGACACCCGGTAAAGATGCCTTGCTGGCAAGCGGCATGGAGGTGATTCCTTCTCTTTATAACTTCCTGAAACGCTTGCGCAATGAAGGATATGACGTAAGCAATCTGCCTGCCACCGTAGAAGAATTCGGAAACAGGATATATCGTGACGGCTCTGTCATGGGTTCGTATGCCAAAGGGGCACAGGAACAATTCCTGAAAACAGCACACCCTGTATGGCTGTCTACCGGACAATATGAAACCTGGGCAAAAGAAGTGATCCTGCCGGAAAAGTACAAGGAAGTGACTGACCGTTATGGAGACGCTCCCGGCAATTTATTAACCACGGAAGACAGTATCGCCATTGCCTGCCTGCGATTCGGCAATGTGTTATTGTTTCCACAACCCCGTCCGGCATTGGGAGACGATGATTTCAAACTGGTACATGGCATGCCCGTAGCGCCGCCTCACAGCTATCTGGCACCTTATCTGTATATGCAGAAAGGTTTTAAAGCGGATGCACTGATACACTTCGGTACACATGGAAACCTGGAATATACCCCGGGAAAGAATGTGGGCTTATCACAGGCAGACTGGTCGGAAGCACTGGTAGGTAATCTGCCGCATTTCTATTTCTATACTACGGGAAATGTAGGAGAAGGTATTATAGCCAAACGGCGTACACATGCTGTACTCGTCACTCATCTGACTCCGCCTTATGCGGAAAGTGGCATGAGACAGCGATATAACCAATTGTTGGAGGATATTCATAAACTTCTGGATGAAGGAACGGAAGGACATCGTATGCTGGGAATGCGCGTCAAGAAAGAGACTGTTCGCCTGGGACTTCACCGGGATCTGGAACTGGATTCCGTACCGGACAAACCCTATACTGCCGAAGAACTGGAACGCCTGGATGCCTTTACCGAAGAAATAGCTAATGAGAAGATGCTGGGTGCATACTACACGATGGGTGAACCTTATTCGGAACGTGACTTACTGCAAACCACCCTTGCCGTCAGTGCAGATGCCCTGGCTTACGAAACGGCCAAAGCTGACCGGGATAAAGGCAAGATTACTACGGAACAATTGCAAGACTTTACATATATAGCCCACCATTATCTGCCAACGGCAAAGAAACGACTGACGGCTATGTTACAGAATCCGCCTCATGATACGGTTGCCATTGCCCCGGACCTTCGCCCCGCATTGCGCTATCGCGAACAACTAATAGCTTCTACTACCAATGAATTCAACGCAATGGTACGCGGTCTGAATGGAGGAACAGTTCTGCCTGCTCCGGGTGGAGATCCGGTATTGAACCCTAATGTATTGCCCACAGGAAGGAATATGTATAGCGTAAATGCTGAAACAACCCCTAATCCACGTGCATGGGAAGACGGAAAACGACTGGCGGAAGCAACCCTGAAACAATACACCGGCAAACATGGGGAATATCCGCGGAAAGTGAGTTATACTTTCTGGGCGGGTGAATTTATCACAACCGAAGGAGCCACGCTGGCACAAGTCTTCTGGATGTTGGGTGTGGAGCCTGTACGCGACGGACAAGGACGTGTAGTAGATTTGAGACTTGTGCCCAGCGAAGAACTGGGGCGACCACGTATTAATGTAGTGGTACAAGTCTCAGGACAGCTTCGCGACATAGCCGGATCACGTCTGAAGTTACTGACGGATGCGGTTCGCCTAGCGTCGGAAGCAAAGGACGAAGCATATCCCAACTATGTGGCATCGGGAACAGTGCTACAGGAAAAGTTACTGGTGGAAAAAGGGACTTCTCCAAAACGTGCACGGAAATGTCTGTGATGCGTGTATTCGGTCCTGTCAACAGTGGATACAGTACAGGAATCATGGGATATACCGAGCATAGTGGATCATGGGAGGATGAAAAGGAAATCGCCCAAGGATATCTCAATAATATGGGTGCCGCTTATGGTGATGAAGATAACTGGGGCGAGGTTCAGAAAGATTTGTTTGCCTCTGCCCTCTCCGAAACGGATGTAGTAATTCAGCCGCGGCAGAGTAATACGTGGGGACCTATTTCATTGGACCACGTATATGAATTCACCGGCGGATTATCTCTACTGTAAAAAACACTGACGGGTAAAGAACCGGATGCTTATATGGCCGATTATCGTAATCGTACCAACCGCCGTATGCAGGAGACCAAAGAGGCGATTGCTGTGGAGACGCGGGCTACGATACTGAATCCGACATTCATACAGGAACGGATGAAAGGCGGTGCAGGTTCGGCACAAATGTTCGGAGAGATTTTCCGCAATATCTTTGGCTGGCATGTAATGCGTCCGTCGGCAATGGATAAGGAGATTTTTAATGACATGTACCGGATGTACATTCAGGATGAAAATAAACTCGGAATACAAGATTATTTTCTCCGGGTGAATCCGGCATCCTATCAGGCTATGACTGCGGTGATGCTGGAAAGTGCACGGAAAGGCTATTGGAAAGCAAGCCCTGAACAGTTGAAAGAAACAGCTGCACTGCATGCACAAATAACCCATGAGAAGGGTGCCGCCTGCACGGAGTTTGTATGCGATAATGCCAAATTACAGTCGTTCGTTGCGGATAATCTGGATGCGAAAGAGAAACAGGAATTCAATCAGGATATGAAAGCAGTATATGAAGCCGCTTCGGCCAATGGAAAAGATGTAGTATTGAAAGAAAAGAAGCTGACACCGGAACAGGTAGCGCAGAAACGTACTACAAACGGATTAGTGATTGGAGGCGTGGTACTGGTGGTGTTCATTGGACTGGTTGCATTAATTAAAAGAAGGAAAAGTAAATAACTTCATAATGATTAGTGTTTAGTGATAAGTGATTAGCACCATGCGGAGTAATAGCGCAGCCACTAATCACTAATCACTAACAATTTACCATTCACCCAATAACTATGGATTACGTCATTCCCATATTAGCAATCTTCATCACCCTCAGCTTCCTGCTGAAGGTCGGCTTCTATCCCCGTTGGGGAACGTGGCTGACAGCGCTATGTTGTGCCCTATTTGTTTTACTCATTACTCCTTGGGTAACCGAGCAATCTAAGACAGCAATAGCAGCCTTTTTCGCTTCCCGGGAGAAAATGCTGGATGTATCTGTTTGCATCACACTGGAAGCCGCCATCCTGATAACCTTTTGCTTCGACTGCTTCTCCGGAATGCGTACAAGAGACACTGCATTCAAACGAAGCGTCACCTTTCTGCTCCACCTTTATCCCGGTTTATTGATAGGTGGCGTACTATGCTATGTACTGGCTGAATTATTATTCTCTTTTCCGGGCATTGATTTCAATATGCTCTCGTGGACAGTAGCTACCACCACATTCTTACTTATCGGTGTCGGTGCCCGATTGCTACAAATCCTCTTGGGAGATAAAGCCCTGCGCCTCGAAGTCCTTTTTATTGTAAACATATTCATAGTCGTACTGAGCATCATAGCTACCGGCTACTAAATAAACAGTAACTACTAAAATTATAAATATCATTATGGAAACCATTTCAAACTCACTCTTCTGGATATCCAACGGACTACTTGTTCCAGTCATCGTATTATTACTCCTGTTCTTCCTCCGCGCCATTATCCTTGCCGGAGGTTTCTTCGGAGAATTCTACCAACGGATGAAACTACAAAAGCAACTCTCCGAAATGTTAGAAACCATCACTCCTGAAAACATTAACGAACAGTTACAGAACTTGCCCCAAGCCGGGAAACAACCTTTGCTCCGTTGCCTGAAAAAGCTTGCCGAACACCGTGATAACGCTGCCTACTGCGAACGCCTGCTTGCCAACTTCGAAGTAGACGCCGAAAAAGAGCTGGGACGCTCGCGCACTTTCATCAAACTCGGCCCGATGCTGGGACTGATGGGAACACTGATTCCGATGGGCCCCGCCCTTGTCGGACTGGCAACAGGAGATATTTCCTCAATGGCTTACAATATGCAGGTAGCCTTTGCCACCACCGTGGTCGGTATGGTGATTGCCGCAGTCGGCGTCATCACTCTGCAAGTGAAACAACGCTGGTATGCCCGTGAAATAAATGATCTGGAATATCTGGACAAGACTCTGCGAAACAAAACCAATGAATAACTCTCAGCCCCATAAAAAAATATGAAACGAAACAGACTGCTCCACAACCAAACGGACTCCGACCCAATGGGTACGGTAGCGAACCTTTTGATGTAGCCATGGTCTTTGCCGTCGCACTGATGGTTGCCCTCGTCACCCGCTTCAACATGACGGAAATGTTTTCCAAAGAAGACTTCACTATGGTGAAGAATCCCGGAAAAGAGAATATGGAAATCATTACGAAAGAAGGACAGGAAATCAAGCGATACACTCCCAGCGAGAAACAGGAAACTTCCGGCAAGCGAGGGAAAAAAGTCGGTGTAGCCTACCAACTGGAAAGTGGAGAAATTATCTATGTTCCGGAATAATGATAGACATCCGTCACCCTTTGAATAAAAGTTAAAGAGTCCATACCTATAAACAAGGGTTTTTAACAATAGAAATACCCATCAGTGGGTATTTTCTTGCCCTTATCTTCCCCATATCTTTGCATTTCCAAACAAACGATAATTTTATGATAAAGCAAAGATTCTTAACGACTCTCTTAATGGGAAGTATCGCTGCCGGTGCATGGGCACAGGCTGATAAAGGTGAAACTTCCGTAGATAAAACTGTGGATTTGAATCCTGTAGTAGTAACCGGTACGGGTACGCACCAGCGACTGAAAAATACTCCGGCACCGGTATCCGTCATCACCGCCAACGAAATAAAACGTGCCGGAATCACGGATTTCCAACAAGCCATGACCATGATGGTCCCCCTCTCTCCTTCTCCCCGAATGCGATGGGTTCATATCTGATGATGAACGGACTTTCCAATAAATATGTACTGATACTGATTAACGGACGTAAAGTGACGGGGGATATCAGCGGTAATATCGACATCAGCCAGATAGACATGAGCCGTGTGAAGCGTATTGAGGTTTTAAACGGTGCAGCTTCTTCACTCTATGGTTCGGATGCGATTGCCGGTGTTATCAACATCATCACCAACCAGCCGAAAGATGAAATCTCCTTCACCACCAACAGCCGTTATACAAGAAAGAATCAGTTTTCACAAGGCCTCAACCTGGACATTGCCAAAGGAAAGCTCGCCTCTTACACTGCTTATAAGTACGATCACTCGGATGGCTGGCAGAACAGTGGTCTGACCGTAGACAAGAATGATGACTTGGTTGAAACCCTCGATCAGCTTTCCATCGGCTACAGCATGAATAACTTTTCTCAGCAATTCACCTACGATGCTACGGAAAAACTCTCGTTCTATGCCAATGGCGGATATTACTGGCGTATGACCGATCGCCCTGCCAAACGCGACGGCATGACAGGCGGAAATGATTATAATACGCATTACGAAGGCTACAACTGGGGTACAGGAGCCAAGTACAGACTGAACAAGCGTTCCTCCATCCAGTTGGATTATGTAGGCAACAATTATACTTCGCGCTACAAATACATGCTGGCAGCCGGTGATTACCAACCGGGTGACTACGCATTCACCAAAAAGACAGAAGTTTCATGATGCCGAACTGAAAGGTATCTTCGGTTTCACCACCAACAGTACTACTGTCTTCGGAGTGGACTACCGCAAGGACATTCTTGTTCGTCCCGATGCCGATGTAGACAAGGGAGTATATACTTTGTCGGGCTACGGACAGCATGAGGTAAAACTGTGGGATCACTTCACGGGCATTGTCGGTGCACGCTATGACTATCATGAACAGGCAGGTGGACGTTTCACCCCGAAAGTGGCAGCCATGTACAATATTGGAAACTTCAACGTACGTGCCACGTATGCAGCAGGTTTCCGTGCTCCCGGTGTAGACGAATTGTATTACAGCATGTTCAAGAAAATGGGTAGCAAATACACTATCTCCATCGGTGATGCTGACCTGAAGCCTGAACACAGCAACTACTACTCCGTCAATATGGAGTACCGCACCAACCGTTTCAGTGCCTCTGTTACGGGATATCTGAATTATCTGACAGATATGGTGTCTTCCAAAGTAACCGCATTCAATGATTTGTCCGCTGAGGCCCAGCAGCAACTGAAGGAAGAATTCCCCGAACTGGCAGACTTATCATCTACCAAGAATGTGAACCTGAAAGAATACATCAACTTTGAAAAGGCTACCGTCCGTGGTTTTGAAGTGAGTTTGTCAGGCAATCCGTTCGCCGGCTTTACGCTGAATGGTAACTATACCTACGCTTATGCCCGTGGTAAAGGCGAAGAGGGCTGGAAAAACATTCAACGCAGCATCCGCCACACGGCAACCATCAGCGGAAACTATGCACATTCATGGGGTGACTACACCATGAACCTCAACCTGAACGGTCGTCTGCAAAGCAAATGCTACTATCCGGGAGATGCCGACGGAGATGCTCCGGGTTACGGTATCTGGAACCTAAACACCCGCCACTCCTTCGACTGTTTCAGCAGTTTCTTCCTGGAACCCGGTATCGGTATCGACAACATCTTCAACAAGAGGGATATGAGACCTCTGACGAAGAACTTCACCCTGTACTCACCGGGACGTATGTTGGTGGTGAGTCTGACTTTAAAGCTAAAGAATTAACGCATAACAACTTATTATTGATATGAAGCATCTTTTCATCACTCTTTGTTTACTGAGTGTGGCTCTCTTCTCCTCTGCACAGGGGGAGAAGACCGCCCTTCTCATTACCCATTACGGAAGTTCGGACCCTGATACGCGTGCACTGACACTCGACGTAATCACCCGTGAGGCAAAAAGAAACTTTTCCGCAGTTTGAAGTGCGCGAAGCGTATATCTCTCCCATCGTTCGGCGCAGGCTGGAGAAGCAAGGCGTTCATAAAGACAGTCCGGTAGACGCACTGCTGAAACTCAGAAGCGAAGGATATTCGCATGTACTGATACAGAGTACAACACTGATTGAAGGAAGTGAAATGACTTCCGTCCGCCGCGATGCGGAGAGCGTGAAGCCCTTCTTTAAAGAAATAAAAGTAGGTAATCCATTGCTTTATACAGTGGAAGATTGCGAAAAGGTTATCGAAATTCTGACACAGGAACAGCCCGGAAAGAAAGAGGACGTCATCTATGTGGGACACGGCAATCAATTGCCAAGTACCGCCACTTACGCCATGCTGGACTATATGATGAAAGCCCACGGACTGAAAAACTTCCACGTCAGCACCATCGAGGGTTATCCTACACTGGGCGCTACACTGGCACAGTTGAAGGAGACACGCCCGAAACAAGTGACACTGATACCGTTGTTGCTGGTATGCGGTAATCATACAAAAGAAGACATCGTCGGAGTATGGAAACCGGAAATGGAAAAAGCAGGTTATCAGGCCAATGTCCGTATGCAAGGACTGGGCGAACAACCCGCTATCCGGAAGTTATATATGGAACACATTGAGGCGTTGCTGAAATAGCTACACCCTTTCCCTCTTATGGCTACACCTTTTGCCCCGGATGGCTACACCATTCCAGGCAAAGGGTGTAGCCCTTTTTACACCCTTTTATACCCGAAATTTAGAGAATAGAATGTATCTTTGCATGATAGAAATATAAGCGATATGAAACAGCCAAAGATAATAGTTGCCGGCATCGGACCGGGCAGCGAACAAGACATTACGCCTGCGGTTCTGGAGGCGGTTCGCGAAGCGGATGTAGTAGTGGGATATAAATATTATTTCCGTTTTATCCAGCCTTATCTCCACCCTGAAACAGAATGTATAGATACGGGCATGAAGCGGGAACGCACTCGTGCGGAACAGGCATTTGAATTGGCGGAACAGGGAAAAACGGTTTGTGTCATCAGTTCCGGCGATGCGGGGATTTATGGAATGACTCCGCTGATTTACGAGATGAAGCGGGAACGGAACAGCAACGTCGAAGTAATTGCCTTGCCGGGTATCAGTGCTTTTCAGAAAGCGGCTTCACTGCTGGGTGCTCCTGTGGGACATGATTTCTGTGTGATTTCCCTCTCCGACTTGATGACACCGTGGGAACGGATCGAGCGTCGCATCCGTGCGGCAGCTATGGCCGATTTCGTAACGGCTGTATACAATCCGAAAAGCGAAGGGCGGTATTGGCAACTCTATCGACTGAAAGAGCTGTTTCTCGCAGAAGGACGTGCCCGGAGACTCCGGTAGGTTACGTACGCCAGGCCGGACGGGAGGAACAGGAAGTGCATCTGACGACACTTTGCTGATTTCAATCCCGAAGAAGTGGATATGTTTACGGTCATCCTGATTGGTAACTCGCAGTCTTATGCGTGGAACGGCAAGTTCATTACTCCCCGGGGATATTATAACCGTCCAGATAAGGATGAACAACCGACTAAGGGGATAGGTCAGGACATCATGATACAAAGTTTCCGGACCATTGAGTCGGAACTAAAGAATAAGAATATTCCTCTGGATCATAAATGGGCTTTGCTGCACGCCATCCATACCACGGCTGATTTTGAAATGGAAAAGCTGTTGTATACGGATAAAGGTGCTGTGGAAAAGCTTTATCAGAAAATAGCAGACGGTCGGTTGAAAACGATTGTTACGGATGTGACGATGGCTGCCAGTGGTATCCGCAAAGGAGCTTTACAACGGCTGGGGGTAGAAGTGAAATGTTATCTTTCCGATGAACGGGTAGCGGCAATGGCAGCGGAAAAAGGAATCACCCGTACACAAGCCGGTATACGTCTGGCAGCGGAGGAACATCCGGAAGCTTTATATGTATTCGGTAATGCCCCTACAGCTTTGATGGAACTTTGTGATCTGGTACGTAAAGGAAAGGCTGTACCAAGCGGTATTATTGCTGCGCCTGTGGGTTTTGTACATGTACAGGAATCCAAACACATGGTGAAGCCGTTCATGGAAATACCCAAACTGATAGTGGAGGGACGAAAAGGAGGAAGTAATTTGGCTGCAACGCTGGTGAATGCAATCTTGTGCTACAATGATGCGGAACAGTTAAGGCCGGGACGGGATGTTTAAATAGATACGCTATGATACGAAACTTTATCATCATAGGCATGGACGACAACCGGGAACCTTTCTTCCCGCCCGAAGTGCTGCGGCATATCCGGGAAGGAAAAGTTTTCTCCGGTGGTTTGCGGCATCGGGAGATTGTAGAGAAGTTACTTCCGGAAGGTGCGGAGTGGATTTCCATAACAGTTCCACTGGATAACGTCTTTGCCCAATACGAAAATATTTTTGCAGACTTTGAGAAGAAGGCTTCCGATGCATCGGTTGTCGTATTTGCATCCGGAGATCCCCTGTTTTTCGGCTTCGCCAATACGGTAAAACGAAAACTGCCCGATGCAAAAATACGCCTCTACCCGGCTTTCAATTCCCTGCAAACATTAGCGCACAGACTGGTGATGCCCTACGACGATATGCGTACCGTCTCCCTGACAGGACGCCCATGGCAGGAACTAGACAAAGCACTCATAGAACGTGCCCACAAAATAGGTGTACTGACAGATCGGGAGCATACCCCTGCCACTATCGCCGCGCGAATGTTGGAATACGGATACAACTCCTACACCATGTACGTAGGCGAGCACCTCGGCAATCCCGAACGCGAGCGCATTCGCCGGATGAGTCTTGAAGAAGCTGAAAAAGAGACATTTGAGCATCCGAATAATTTGCTGCTCTGCTACGATACCCGTAGACGGTCAGCTACGACACCCGTAGACGATCAGCTACGGTACCCGTATATGGTCAGCTACGACACCCATAGCAAGGAAGCTCTCCTCCCTATAGATAGTCAGCCCTCTATAACTGAACAGCCCCGCCCCTTCGGTCTTCCCGACGAACAATTTGCCCACTTGGACGGACGTGCCCGCATGATAACCAAAGCTCCGATCCGCCTCCTTACCTTGCAGGCATTGGAACTGAATCGCCGCCGTGTTTTTTGGGACATAGGCTTCTGCACAGGCTCTGTCTCCATCGAAGCCCGCCTGCAATTCCCGCATCTTACGGTTGTTTCGTTCGAGATACGTCCCGAAGGAGAAGAACTGATGCGCATCAACTCCCGACGTTTCGGTGCGCCGGGAATCACAGCCTTAATCGGAGATTTCCTGCAAACTGATCTGGAACCTCTCCCCCGCCCCGACGCTGTCTTTATCGGCGGACATGGCGGAAAATTAGAAGATATACTGGTACGTCTGAAAGAAGTATTGCAGCCCGGCGGTTGCATCGTCTTCAACTCCGTATCCTCCAATAGCAGGGAATTGTTCCACAAAGGAGCAGAAAACGCAGGAATGTCTCTGCAACCCTCCCTGCACATCGCACTCAATGATTATAACCCGATAGAAATAATGAAAGTAACCTTATGAATAAGAATAATGAGAGCCACCCTATGAAGGTAGCTATTATACTGATTTCCGAAAGCAGTCTGCCCATTGCACGAACGCTGAGTAACGAGTTCCTCGATTCCGAAATAATCACCACGACTCTTGCACCCGACTGCACATACGTTTCTTTTTACGAAGAATTTATGGCTCTGTCTTTCCATCGCTACGATGCCTTTATTTTCATAGGTGCCATGGGCATCTGCGTCCGCACCATCGCCCCGCATGTGAAAGATAAACATACAGATCCCGCCGTGATCTGTGTAGACAGCACTGGCCGCTATGCCGTTTCCGTCCTCTCGGGACACATCGGAAAGGCCAACGAAATGACGGAAAACATCGCCCATATTCTCGGCGCCGAACCTGTTATCACCACCCAAAGCGACCGCACCGGACTCTGGGCACTGGACACCCTGGGTGATAAATTTGACTGGACCGCCATCCCCGGTGAGACGGAATATGGTATGATGAATAACATCATCAGCCTTTTTGTGAAGAAAGTTCCCACCGCCCTCTTCCTTGAAGTGCGTGATCAGGGAACGGAATATCTGGAAAAGACCTGCCCGCCACACGTGGATATACATTACGGCTTATTCCGGGATGTAGACCTCAGCCGTTACCAGCTGGTTATACTCGTCACTCCTTTCCTGCACAATACGCATGACACCCCTGCGCTCTTTTATGTGCCCAAGGTATTGCATGTCGGCGTAGGTCTGGCACATCAGGCAGGTCCCGTGCATGACATCGTTGAAAACATCCTTGGCACGATGATTAACAGTACCTTCATGCCCCGTGCCGTAAAGTACATCGCCACCATTAACGAGAAACGCAACGAACCGGTCATTAAGGAGCTGGAACGTGCCTATCAGATACGCTATTACAGTGCGGAGGAACTGAAAGAAATCTCCGTCCCTAACCCCAGTCCGGTGGTAGAGAAGCATATGGGTACGCCCAGCGTTTCCGAAGCCGCCGCCTTTCTTTCCGCGAACGGTGGTAAACTTCTGTTGGACAAGCAAAAAGGCGGAAACTACACCATGGCCATAGCCATCGAAGAAGGAGTACTCCGTTACTACGGACATATCGAAATCGTCGGCGCAGGTCCGGGTGATCCCGACCTCATCTCCGTGCGTGGAAGGCAAATGCTGGAGAAGGCAGATCATCCTCTACGCCGGCAGTCTCGTCCCCCGCGAACTGACATTCTGTGCCAAACCGGGTGCTACGGTACGCAGTTCGGCTTCCATGGACTTGGAAGAACAGTTTGCACTGATGAAGAAATTCTATGATGAAGGCAAATTCATCGTCCGCCTGCATACGGGCGATCCCTGCATCTACGGTGCCATCCAGGAACAGATGAACTAATTCGACCAGCATCACATGAGTTATCACATCACTCCGGGTATTTCTTCCTTCCAGGCTGCTGCCGCTGCGCTGAAGTCTCAGTTTACCATTCCTGAGAAAGTGCAAAGCATCATCCTTACCCGCGGTGAAGGACGCACCCCATGCCGGAACGCGAACAACTCCACCTGCTGGCACGCTCGCAAAGCACCATGTGTATCTTCCTCAGCGCCGGCATTGCCGAACAGGTGCAGGAAGAGCTCTTACAGGAATATCCCGAAACCACTCCCGTTGCCGTTTGCTACCACCTTACCTGGAAAGATGAGCGCATCTATCGCGGAGAGTTGAAAGACCTTGCCAAGATTGTGAAAGAGAACAACCTGACGCTCACCACCATGATTGTCGTAGGTGAAGCCATCGACAATCGCGAAGGCCTTTCCCGACTCTACGCCCATGAGTTCAAGCATCTCTTCCGCAGATAAGAAGGGAGTGATATCACATTTTGTTCAATTAACAACTAAAAACAATGATATTAATATTAGGCGGAACCACCGAAGGACGTATCGCTGCCCGTACCCTTGAAGAATCTGGAAAACCATTTTACTACTCTACCAAAGGAGACGAGCAGGAAGTAACCATGCACCACGGTATCCGCCTGCAAGGCGCCATGGACGAACTGGACCTAGAACACTGTTGCCGGGAACATAACATTCAATTACTGGTAGACGCCGCCCACCCCTTTGCCATACAACTGCACCAGACCGTAGAGAAAGTAGCCCATACCCTGAACCTGCTTGTCATCCGATTCGAACGTATTTATCCGCCACGCGATGAAGAACACCTCACCTGGTGCGATGATTTTGAAGATGCCATCCGGCAAATCAGGAAAGAAGATATCTTCACCCTCCTGGCACTGACAGGCGTACAAAGCATTGCCAAGCTAAAGCCCCTCTGGCAGGAAAGTACCTGTTGCTACTTCCGTATCCTTAACCGTGAGCTCCCGCCGCCTGGCCGAACGTGAAGGTTTTCCCGAAAAATATCTGCATTACTACCATGCAGGCGAAGACGAACGCATCCTGTTACAGCGCCTTCACCCCGAAGCCATATTAATAAAGGAAAGCGGACTTTCCGGAGGATTCAATGAAAAAGTGGAAGCTGCCCTTCAAGAAGGTATCCGCATTTTTGCAATCCGTCGTCCGCCAATGCCCGGAAGTTTTATGATAGTGAACGGTGAGCATGGTTTGCGCCGGATGATTGAAAAACATTTTCCAGATTTTTATCCTTTGCGTAGTGGTCTGACTACGGGTACTTGTGCAGCCGCAGCCGCTGTAGCTGCAACCTGGGATATTTTCAACGTTCAACGCCAGCCCCGACCCGCAGAATTCCCCGTTATTCTCCCTAACGGAGAAACCATTTATGTTCCCGTCGAAGAGCAAGAACTCTACCCGCATCCCAGCTATGTGAACGATGACTGGATGCTGGAAGCAGATGCCACTGTCATCAAAGATGCAGGTGATGACCCCGATGTAACCAATGGCATGCAGATCAAGGCCAATGTTGCCGTACCTTTCCGCTTTGACGATCCAACACCCGCAGAACTTGGAGCTGATGATTATACCGTTATCGTCTGTGGAGGCGAAGGTGTAGGCATTGTTACCCTATCGGGTTTAGGACTGGAAGTGGGAGGACCTGCCATCAACGTTACTCCCCGTAAAATGATTGAAAACAATGTAAAGGCATGCCTTCAACGACTTGGCATTTCCAAACAGCCCAATCCTTTTGCCGTCACTATTTCCGTGCCGGGTGGCGAGGAGATAGCCCGGCGGACTTTTTAATCCCCGTCTGGGTATAGAAGGCGGTATTTCTATCATCGGAACTTCGGGTATCGTGAAGCCTTTCTCTTCCGAAGCATTTGTAGATTCCATCCGCAAATCCATGGAAGTAGGTCGGGCAACAGGAAGCCCGCGCATCGTCCTTAATTCCGGTGCAAAAAGAGTGAAAAAGTATGTCCGGGGGTACTATCCCGAACTGCCTGCACAGGCATTCATTCATTACGGAAACTTCATTGGAGATACGATAAAGATTGCCGCAGATTTGGAAATCAAAGCCGTGACTTTGGGTATCATGATAGGAAAAGCCGTGAAGTTGGCAGAAGGCAATCTGGATACGCACAGCAAACAGGTGACGATGAATAAGGATTTCCTACGTGAAGTGGCCCTTTCTGCCGGATGCGGAGGAGAAACACTTGCAGTTATCGAAAAGATAACTTTAGCCCGTGAGTTATGGACATTGCTCTCTGCTGAAGATTTGCAAGCTTTTTGCTCCCGTTTGCTCGAACTGTGCCATCAATATTGTGACCCGTTGCTACCTGAAGGAGAACTGACGATTCTGCTCATTAGCGAAGAAGGGAAAATAATTACATAGAATAAAAAAGCAAGTTTTACATGTAGCCTATCAGGCTGAAAGCCCTACGCTATATAATGAAAGCCCTTCAGGCTACATGCGAAACTTAAATTAAAAACCCCAAATATGAAACATCCTCAAATAATCCTTGTCACCGGTGCTTCTTCCGGTTTTGAAGAGTCATTGCTACGCAGTTGGCAGCACAAGGACATATCGTTTATGGCTCCAGTCGGAAAGCAGTATCCGATAATCCCGGCTTCAAAATGTTGCAATTGGATATTACTGATCCTGCATCAGTATCCAATGCCATATCGACAATTCTGAAAGAGCAAGGCAGCATTGATGTACTTGTCAACAATGCCGGGATGGGTATCAGCGGAGCTATCGAACTCACTACCGAGGAAGAGATACAACGTCAGATGAATACGAATTTCACGGGTGCCGTCCGTATGTGTGCAGCAGTACTGCCTTTCATGCGCGAAGCCGGACACGGACGAATCATAAATATCAGTTCCATCGCAGGAGTTCTTGCCGTTCCCTTTCAGGCTTTCTACAGTGCATCAAAGTTTGCGATTGAAGGATATAGTGAAGCACTTTACCAAGAAGTAAAACCACTGGGTATACAAGTTTGTGTAGTCGAACCGGGAGATTTCCAGACTGGTTTCACAACCCAACGGCAAGTGAGCCAAACCACTCTTTCCCATCCGCAATACGGAGAGAGTTTTGCAAAAGCCATGCGAAACGTAGAGCAATCTGAAAACAATGGTTGCCGACCGGAAAAGTTAGGCAAAGCAATCTGCAAACTGGTAAATAGCCGCCGCCCTGCTTTCCGCACAAAGGTCGGTCCATGGGAACAAGTATTCTTTGCACGCATCAAGCCTATGCTGCCGTTTAGTCTGGTAGATTGGTTGATCAGGAAATTCTATTAATAATGCGAATCAGGAGTTGAGTTTAATTTATAACGGTACAGTAATGAATCAAATGATGAACAAGACTATCTCAATTCTCCTCCTCTTGGGAGGAGGAGTACCAACGGGGGGGAGGTGGTAGGTAAGAAAAGAATTCCTTATTGATATGATCTATAGGTATTTCTTGCTTTACCTACCACCCCCGCCCTTCTGGGCACCCTCCTCCCAGGAGGAGGGGAATTGAGATAGTCTTGTTCATCATTTAACTCATAACCGTACAGATATGAATCAATTCAACTCTAATTCGCATTAATAACATTTTGCGTGTTCTTTCCAAAACACTACCTTTGTGGCATACCCATTCAAAAAGGAGGATGTATGACAACTTTTGAATTAAAACGTAGTATTTTGCAAGATATCAACGCATTAATGGATGATGAAGCGGCGATGCGCCGTATAAGTCGTTATATACGTCGTTTGCGTAATTCTACATCAACAAAAGATGTAGCACATGAAGACATGATTCCGTATACAATGAATGAATTACATGAGCGAATTGATAAAGCAGAAAAAGCGATCATCGAAAGAAATGTAATTGATTCTGAAACAGAAGACGCCAAATTAGCAGACTTCATGCGCACACTATGAAAATAAAGACTTATCCTGAAGCTACTCAGGAGCTACGCAAGATTGCCGCTTTTTGTAAACAGCAATGGGGCATTGAGGATACCCGTCGTGAGCCCCACAAAATATAGCGCAGCCACTCGTAGCCCGTAGCTTGTAGCTCGTAGCTTATAATATTCCCCCAACAGGAATTGTATGTAATCATATAATTTATATCTTTGCGAGCAAATAAACATCAACCCCTTACAAGGTTCAAGTAATGAAACAGACCATTCTCACTATTTTCTTTGCAATCATAGCATTGGGAGCAAATGCCCAATCCCCTATTTCCTTTCAGGTAAAAGCCGGAGTCGGTACCTCCAACTTCTATGGAGAAAATGTAGAAAGTGACACACGCATCGCCTACAAAGTAGGTGTCGGCATGAACTATGAGCTCAACCGCACATGGGTGGTTCAACCATCACTGAACTTTGTATCGATAGGTGCCCGCGAAGAAGTGGAATATGTAGGCAAAGTGAATATGAACGAGTTGTATATCCAGCTCCCCATCATGATGGCCGCCCGCCTCAACCTTGGAAAGAATTACAGTGCTTCCCTGAGTGCCGGTCCGTATATTGCCTATGGCGTAGGCGGAAAGACATCCGGCGAGATGGAGGAATATGATTACAGCAGTGAATACAACCCTAACAGAAGCTACAGATTCCGCATAGATACTTTCGTTAACCGGATAGATGACAAAATGGGAAACAAACGCTTTGACGCCGGTCTTATGTTCGGCCTCAACATCGAATATCACAAATTCATATTCGGAGCAGAGCTTCAATTAGGAATGATCAAGGTAAACGACCAGCTGGATAACCTATTGCAATCATCCGGCATTGAGAAATTCTCTCCCAAGAATCTCGCTTCGTTCTTCACCGTAGGATACCGGTTCTGATTTACAACTGTTCCGCCTGCTTTCGTTTCATTTCATTCAGTACACTGCATGTCAACGGTATGGCAAGAATGAACGTAAGAAGGTCAGCAACGGCCTGACACATTTCCACACCCTGCAACCCCAGATAGTGAGGCAGAATAAAAATCAGCGGAATAAAGAACAATCCTTGGCGGGCAGAAGAAATTATGGTAGCCTTTACCGGTTTACGAATCGTCTGTAACATCATATTGCTCATCACAATCCATGAACCCAACGGAAAAGTAATGAACTGCCAACGCAAGGCGGCAGCCCCTACTGCAATTACATCCGGGTCTCCTTTGCGAAACAAAGAAACAATCTCTTCTGCAAATCCCATGCCTGCCAGTGCACACACCAGTAAGAAAATGAATCCCACCTTTACACAAAACCAGAATCCCTGACGAACACGCGCATACAACCCTGCACCATAATTGAAACCGCATACCGGCTGGAAACCTTGTCCGAAGCCTATCAGGAAAGCATTAATGAACATTGCGATACGGGTAACAATAGACATGCCCGCAATAGCTGCATCTCCATAAGCCCCGGCAGCCACATTCAGCAAAATAGTAGCTACACTCGCCAATCCCTGGCGGGCAAGCGAAGGAGAACCACCACCGATAATTTCCTTTATGAAAGCCAGTGAAGGTGTGAAGTTCCTGAAACGAATACGGATATTGCCCCCCTTTCTGCACATATACAACAACAGGGAGAAACTACATATCTGACTGATGACCGTAGCCAACGCAGCACCCGATATACCCATATCGAAGACAAAAATCAGAATAGGGTCCAGTATCACATTAATCACTGCACCCGATACGATTCCTACCATCGCATACGCTGCATTTCCCTGGAAACGAATCTGATTGTTCAGTACTAACGAAGCAGTCATGAAAGGGGCACCCAGCAATATGATGCCCAGATATTTCTCCGTATAAGGCAAGATAGTAGGTGTAGAACCCAATGCCAGCGACAACGGGGTAAGGAAGATAAGTCCCACCACTGCCAGAAATATACCCATAAACAACGCCCAAAAAGAAACCGGTAGCCGCCATCTTCTCTGCATTCCCAGTCTCCTGCGCACCAAGTTTCCGCGAAATATAGTTCCCCGAACCATGCCCGAAGAAAAAGCCCACCGCCTGAATAATGGACATGACCGAGAACACAATACCTACAGCCGCCGTCGACTGGGTATTGATCTTTCCCACAAAGTACGTATCCGCCATATTATAGAATGACGTAACCAACATACTGATAATCGTAGGTACAGCCAATGATACTATCAGACGGGGCACCGGGGTGGTAGTCAGATAGAGATAATTATCTTTTTGTCGAATGTCTCATAAAATTTTCACAATCTCTGCAAGCAGTTCATCAATGGTTTGCACAGTCACCGCTTCGCCGTTTACGGGGTGCAGTACAAAAGTACCGTCCCCTTTCAAATCTCCCGTTTCAATATAAACGTCCGACTCCACGTTTCGGTTTGCCAGAATACCATTTCTTTGCAAAGCTTTTTCGCACCATAGCGTATTTTTGTCCATGCCCGACAATACGGATCTGGGAAGTATACTCATTGTTCACCCGGAACAATCCTGTCTCCAGATCAAACACAATTCCTTTACGGGCAAAGAAACTACTGAGGGTTCCATCCAGTGAGAGGTCTTCGGGAGTTCCGATAGTCACCCCGTTCGCCTTATCCATCAACCAGATTTTATCCGCAATCTGCAAGGCAAGTTCCAGGTCATGGGTAGACAGGAAAATAGTCTTATCCGTCTGCCGGCTCAGCTGATGGAGCAATTGCATCATTTCCACTTTACTCGGAAAGTCAAGGAAGGCAGTAGGTTCGTCCAGGATAATCACCGGAGTTTCCTGAGCCAGTGCCTTGGCAATCATCACTTTTTGTCGTTCACCATCACTCAGTGTATGTACCATGCGATGTGCCAGGTGAGATATTCCGACCAGATTGATAGCATGATCCACTACCTCTTTATCTTCTTTGGAGAGTGTTCCCCAGAAACCGGTATATGGACTGCGTCCCAGACCGATAAGTTCCACAGAAGTCATATTGCGGATGTCGCACTTTTCAGTCAGGACTACACTGATCACTTTTGAAAGCTGTTTGTCCGTATAAGAGCCAATCTCTTTTCCCTGTATACGTATTTCACCGGATAACTTCGGTTGAAATGCGGAAAGCGTACGCAACAATGTAGACTTCCCTACCCCATTTGCACCCAGCAGACAAGTCAACTCCCCGCTATTGATTCCGGCACAAATATCGCTTGCCACGACTTTCACATCTCCTTTACCGGGATAGCCAATGGATAGTTTCTCAATATGTATAGTTTCCTGTTTCAAGACCTCTTTATTTTCAATTCTCAATTATTCTTCCAGTTCCCCTTTACGCTTCCTGAAAAGCACGGATGCTACCACCGGAGCACCTACCAAAGCCGTCACCGAATTTACCGGCAAAGCTCCTTCAAATCCCGGCATACGTGCTATGAGGTTGCACACCAACGCCAACGAAGCCCCTACCAGTAATGTGGCAGGCATCAGTATCCGATGGTCGGATGTATGAAATATAGCCCGACAAAGATGGGGAACAGCCAGACCGATAAACATAATCGGACCGCAATATGCCGTCACAATCGCCACCAATACACCTGAACAGGAGATCACCAACAGGCGTGCCCGCTTGATGTTCAGCCCCAGGTTCCGGGCATATCCATCGCCCAGCAGCAACAGATTCATTGTCTTTATCAACAAAAACGAGAGTGGCAACAAGACCGCCATGATACAAACAAACAGTATCATCTGATCCCCCGACACACGGGCAAAACTACCCAGTCCCCAAATGACGTATGCACGAATATCTTCCTCCACACTGAAATATTTCAATACGCCGATAATGGCACTTGCCACATAACCGATCATCACACCGATAATCAGCAGCGTCACATTTCCCTTTACTTTCTGTGAAACGTATACGATAAGCGCCATCACGGACAGTGCTCCGATAATAGCTGCAATGGACAACGCCACTTCTCCCATATATCCGAGCTTGCTCAATGCCACACCGCCCATCGCTCCCGATAGCAATACCACACAGGCTACTCCCAGGCTGGCACCCGAACTAATACCCAATACGGACGGTCCTGCCAGCGGATTCCGGAAAACCGTCTGCATCTGTAAGCCACTCACCGATAGCCCTGCTCCCGCCACCAATGCCGTCAATGCCTGCGGCACACGGGATTTCAAATGATGTTCTGCCAGATAATGGACTCATCCGTATTCCCCCATAAGATGTTCCAGACGGAACGAAAAGGAATATGGACAGAGCCTAACAGCAGGTTCAGCAAGAAAAACAGGAATATGGATGCCAGTATCACCAGCATCAGGAGCAGTGTCGGTCTTTTTCATTGCAAACGTGCGTAGTATTTCGGTTGGTAATCAGGTAATAAATCGGGGTGGAACGCATGGATCAGATCTTCCAACACTATTTCCGGTTCCATCGGCATACTTTCGTAGAAAGGTTGCTCGCGCATATTACAATAAATAACGCCTTTGTCACGGAATGCACGGAAGTCGGCATAACGGGGATCAAGAGACTTCAAAGCGTCATAAGAGAATGTACCGTCATAACTATTCACAATACGCCAGTAATCAGCACTCTCCGCCTGGCTGTATACTGTTTCAAAATCCAGTGTAACACCACCGGAACGGGGATCGTCCTTCAAGAAGTAATCGGCTCCCGCATCACGGAACAGTTCGGCCAGGAAGCTTTTACCACCTACTGCATACCAGTTTCCTCCACGTATCTCACCGCTGAATACCACCGGACGCTTCTTCACATTGGCGGCCAGTTGTTTCAAGTCATTATAATGCTTTCCTATAGCAGCAAACTTTGCATTCGCCTCCTCTTCCTGTCCAATAAACAAGCCGATGAATTTAATCCATTCCGCCTGTCCCAGCGGAGTCATTTCCTTATATCCCAGGTGCGGAACCAAAGGTATTCCGATTTCACGCATCGTATCATATCCGCCACGTTTGAAAGGGGAGATAAAGATGACATCCGGATTCACACTCATGATCACTTCATTATCAAAGTTGCCTTCAATTCCTATTTTGGCAGTCTTACCCGATTTCAAGCGCTCATTCATCTCTTTGTTGAACAAATGGCGTGTACTGGTTATACCCACCACCTTATCGCAGGCTTCCAGTTTGATGAAATTGGATAATTGTAAAGAAGTCATGCAAATAGCACTGCGCACAGGTGTTTCGATCACCGTATAATCAGAAGGAATTCCTTCGGGTTTTGTTCCCCGGGGCACCAATGCATAATGGAAAGTATTACTACTTTCATTTTGAGGATCACGCAAGTCTACCAAGCGGACATGATTGGGGAGATATTTCACTTCAAACCCTTGGGCATAAACCGGATAAATAGAGTCTGTGGCTGATGCAGAAGCTGTGGTAGCCTGTAGATCAGTAGAATTTTGTTTGTTTTTCGGGCCACAAGCCACACATAAAAATACTTAAAAGGGAGACAGTTATTGCAGTAGTTCGTTTCATGACAATAAAAAGGTATAGAATTCGAGCACAATATTCGTCATTTTTGGGGAGATACGCAAATACCCGTCCTATAATTTAACCGAATTTGTGCCCGAACACCTCTTATATAAGAATGTCTAAAAACTCATCAGATCATTCAATGCTTCGCTCATGCTGGGATGCGTAAATATATAATCACGCAAGAAAGTATATTCTTGTCCCGTTTTCATTACAATAGATACGATATTAATGATCTCATTTGTTTCCGGTCCGAACAGGGAACAGCCCAGAATCTTATTTGTATCGGCATCTACTACTACCTTAAACAATCCGTCAGTCTCACCTAAAGTACGTGCCCGCGGAATGGCTGCTACGGGAAGTGTATTCACCCTTATATTCAGTCCTTTCTTACGAGCCTCCATTTCACTCAGTCCTACACGTGCCAAAGGAGGGTCCATAAATACCGAATAACTCACAGGCTCACGGTCGTCCGTACGCCGTTCTCCTGCACCAAACAAATCCTCACGGATAATGCGGTAATCGTCCAATGAAATATAGGTGAATTGTAATCCGCCTTTTACATCACCAATGGCACGGATGGCCGGATTAGTAGTACGCAGCCACTCATCTACCATAATGGCTCCCCGTTCATTCACTTTCACGCCGGCAATTTCCAGATTCAACCCCGAAGTACTCGGACGACGCCCTGTTGCCAATAAGATAGCATCTCCTTCCAGATGATGGATTTCATGAGTTACAGCATCCTCATAAATCACTGTTGCACCGTCCACGGATTGTACTTTCGCGTTGAGATGGAAAGCAATACCTTTCTTTTCCAATACGGTCTGTACGCTGGCGGCAATATCCCTGTCTTCGCGGCCAATCAGTTCCGGATACCCTTCGAGTACCGTCACCTTCGAACCGAAAGAGGCATACATAGAAGCAAATTCCAAGCCGATATAGCCCCCACCCACAATCACCAGCCGTTCGGGAAGTTCTTCCAATTCCATAATGGAAGTGCTGGTGTATACGCGGGAATTCTCTTTTATTCCATCAATAGGTGGTACGATGGTTTCTGCACCGGTATTTATAAATATCTGAGAAGACTGCAATTCAATTACTTCCGTCTCCGTCCGTACTTCTACCACATCAGGACCGGCAAACGATCCGACACCTGTATACACCGTCACATTAGGATTATCAGCCAGATTATGATAGTTCTTATTCCGCAGGAAGGAAGTCACCTCTTCTTTACGACCAATGGCCTGACGATAATAGTCCTTCTTCTCTTCCCACGTAGCCTTTACCGGAGTTTCCTTAGCCAGATGTACCAACGTCTTTGTAGGAATACAGCCGATGTTGATACACGTGCCTCCATACATACGATCTGAACGTTCTACTATGGCAACCGTCTTCTGACGTTTTGCAAATTCGGCAGCCAGGGTCTTCCCACCCTTGCCGAAACCAATGATAATGGCATCATACTTTTTCATATCTTTATTTTTTTAATTGTTCCAGTACGCTCTTCGCACTGTCTGCTAATATAACAATTGCGCCGGCCAAAATGGCTGTATCTTTTATAACTAATCTTCCTGCACCGGTCAATAAAGGAAAACCGAACTCTCCACTGCCCAGATTAGGCACCCATACTTCGGGTGTGGTGACAAGGAAAGAAAGTGTTCCGAGAGTCATGATAATAGCAAGTCCCGCACCTACCAATCCTACTTTCGGCCAAAATATACCGAGGAATGTAAGGATACCGATGCTCATAATAAGAATACCCAATCCGTGAGAAAAACCATACGTATTATTCTCCTTGTGCCACCCATGCTTCGCGGCATCAAATTCTCCTTCTTTCAGCTTATATTCTTTATATTCAGGAGCATCCTTAGTATAAAAGAAACTCATAAAGGGGCTGTTCGCCACAAAAGGCACAATTCCTTCCGCTTCATAATTCCAGAACTTCAATCCGCCGATCCAAACGAAAATAACCAGAATTGCCACACGGATAAGATTGATACCTAACTTTTGAGTAGATGCAGTCAGTGTCAGGGCTGCTACGAACATAGATTTTAATTTTGTTTCCATACGATTATTGCATTAATGAATTGTTTTATTTTTCTGATGCAAAAATCGGGGTTTATGTCGGGGTGTGAAATGGCAATTCCACCGTATCAGTTGGCAATATTTCCCGTTGTGTTCAATTTACGGAAATTCGATACACTTTCACCGGTCATTTTCTTGAAAAAGCGGCTGAAAGTGGACAAATCCTCGAAGCCCAGCAGTTCGCTGATTTCCTTGGCACTTTTAGGGGTATAGAGCAGTAATCTCTTGGCTTCCGACTCTATCCGTTCATGAATAATGCGCAACGGAGAAGGCACTCCGCAGGAGGCAAACAAATTGGAGAGTGTCTTTGGGGAACGGAATAACAGGTCGGCATAATCCTGCACCTGCTTCTTTTTCGCGGAAGTGCTGGTCAACCAGAATATAAAAACGGCGGACGATATCAAAGGCTTTTTCCTGTTCCGGCGTGACGCCACACTTTTCACGGGCAATGCGGGTACAGGTGATGATAAAACGTTTGAGAATGATACGTAACATTTCCTCTTGCAGATTATCGCGAACAGCGGACTCCTGCCGGAAAATACGAATAATGTCATTCAGGTTGGCGGATTGTTCCGGCGAAAGTTTCAGTTTCATCACCCGGGAAGAACCATGAAAAAAGGAAACCGTTACAGGATACTTCGTCATCATGACCGAATATACAGTAGAAATTGCTGTTGAACAGGAAAGTGAGGTACTCTCCCTCCACCGATTTAATTTCAATATGTTGCAAAGGAGTAAGACTTATGATTTCGTCCTGTTCCAACTGTATGGGAATATGGTCTATCTCCAGAGTCAAGTTTCCACCCGTACCCAAATGAACTTATATAAAGTAGTATCCTGTTGCAGTGCTTTATTTTCGTGGAAACAAAAGGTCATTGCCAAGTTCCCGTTCAGGCGGGTATTTAATTGATAATCTATCATGATATTAAAAGTTAGAGTTCTTTGTCGTATGCCGAAGTACAAATATACGCTATTCCGGAAGCTAATGCAAATAAAAAGAAGCAATCTATTTCATCATCTCCGCTTTTCGTAACGCCCTACCCCATGTAAGGTTATATTTCGTTATAACTATATTTCAGTTTATGAGTAGAATATACAATCCCGTCCCTAATAAAATAGAGCAAGCCATATTCTTAAAAAGCATTTGAATAACGACTACACAGATACCCGATAGTATTTCCGGAGTGCCGTATGAAGGTGATAGAAAATCTAGATCTTTATAGCAATAGACTACCAACATACCGAATATGGCCGGAGGTAGTACTCTACCTAAATAGTTTACATATTGGGGAGTGTGCGCAGAAGACCTGAAAACCCAGAAAGGAATCCAACGGGTAAGCTGTGTGACAAGCGCCACGATGAATATAGTAACAATTTGTTCTGTGACCGTCATACCAATTTCTCCTTATCCTTTGTAGTCAACCAACGCACCGTAAAAATAGTAGTGATAATCAAAATGGTAGGAAGCATGAAATATGTCTTGCCAAAAAGTAGAAGACATCCCCCCGCAACCACTAATCCTAATATGGAACTGCCGTGTGTGCGTTCTTTTTTTGCCACTGGCTAATAAATATCACGATAAACAGGGCTGTCATTACAAAGCCCACTCCCTTGATGTCCACAACGGCTTTACAAGCAGAAACTGCACCAACAACAGTACCCCCTATCCATGATATATAAAGATACAACGAAACAAATAACATGAACCAATTCCGGTCTGTTCCCGGAGGCACATCTGTCATATAGTTTAACGAAAACGCTTCGTCTATCAATCCGGAAACAGCCCATAGTTTCTTTCTTCCCATTCCCCTATACTTTTCCAACATGGATATTCCATAAAACAGATGTCTTCCGTTCACTATCAGCGTCAGTAACAAGGCATAACCGGGATTGAACGTACTAAGCAATAAGCTGACGGTAACAAACTCCATTGAACCGGCAAATATAGTAGCCGCCATGCAGATAGGCCATATCATGTCAAAACCGCAGGAACGCATATACACCCCATATCCGACACCAAGAAAAGCTATACCAAGCATTACCGGAAATGCTTTTGTCAGTGCCAGTTTACGTGCATTATGAAAATCTTGATTTTTATTATTCAGCATATATATCGTATCTATAACTTCGTATTTGTTTTTTATTCATATACATTTGTAACAGTTTGCAAATATACAAAAAGTGCCATTCATGGGAGATGATGAGCCCACTTTTTATTGTTTTTCAGTGAAATAAGACGGTCTGCCCGGCGCTGAACCCGACCAATCGGCAAAGGTTTTCCATGTACAGCATTTCACGGAAACAGGGAAACCGCGCAACTGCCTTTGATCCGCATTAATTTAAAAACACTCTATTGTAAAATCATAGGAATTGTATACAAAAACAGCTTATTATTCTCTTTTTTTTCGTCGCTTTTTATTTACCATTCCCGTGAAAACAGAAGAGATGAACAAATTGTAATCATCAAAAATAAATCACAACAAAGTTAACAACCCTATTAATAACCGTAAACAGCGTTTTTAAAGAATAACCGGAACGTTTTTTAAAGAACGTATCCAATGTTTATTAAAAACGTAAAAGGGTACTTAAAAGCAAAAAGCGATAAATACAAACAAAAAAGGCGATAATCCTTATGAGGAAGTATCGCCTTTATCGTTTTTCGTATGTAATTATTCCAAGAACGGATATCCCAATTCTAAACAATAAAATTATATTACTAAAAACAAGAAAACCGGCAGTAATAATACATATCCGCCAAAGTCCGGAAAAGAAAGATTAGATTTTATCATTTGCTAAGTTTTTTAGGTTTACTATTAAAGTTATGTTCTCTTCAAAGCCCTACAAATATACTACATCAAGAAGGAGAAATCAAGTCTTTCAACCGTTTTTTCCAACAGTTTTCAGACTTTACACGCTAACCTTTTCTCGTACAGGTCTTTGCTTCATTGAACGGCAGACAAGTATATTGATAGCATCAAGTTGGCAAGCAAGCTATTATTGCATTCGGTTCATTAAAAAGTACCGTTGCACCAGAGCGTTTGACTTTAGTAAGCAAGAAAAGATAGATAAACAAGAAATCGGGTTTTATTTTGTTTTATATTCAGAAAATCCCCAATTTTGCACTCCCCATAAAAGTTATTATGGGGAGGTGCTTATCACTAAACACTAACCATTAATCACTAACAAAATGTCCAACCCCGTCATATTCGTATCCCTCGGTCCCGGCGAACCGGGCCTTATCACCCTGAAAGGCTTGAAAGCCCTGCAAAATGCCGATTGTATCTTTTTTTGTCCTGAAACTCGCACCACAAGCGGACGGATACTCTCGCGTGCTGCCGACATACTGCATGCACTGAATATTCCAAATACCACCCTCTCCCGCTTTGCATTGCCTATGAGTAAGAACCGGGAACAGGCTTTCGCAGCTTACGATAAAGTGTATAGCGAAGCTTCCCTTCTTCACAAAGAAAATAAAAAGTCTGTATCGTTGCCGAAGGAGATGCAGGTTTCTATTCTTCCGTACACTATATCTTTGAGAAACTGCAAGCCGACAATATTCCTGTGCAACACATTGCCGGTATCCCCGCCTTCATTGCAGCAGGTGCCTGTGCAGGACTCCACATTGCCAGCCAGGAGGAACGCCTGACCGTTATTCCCGGTATCATTACCGCCGAAGAAATAGAGAAATATATGGAGGAAAAAGACTACCATTGTCATCATGAAACTTTCTCAATGTACCGAAGAAATTCACCGTTGCATCCATCTCCATCCCGAATATAACTATCATTATTTCGAGAATATAGGCACGGAAAAAGAGAAATACCTGCATGATACAGAGTTGATTTCGGCACTCTCTTTCCCTTATTTTTTCACTATTAATCATACGCCACAGCACCTTCTGAGGCGCATTTAATACTATTTCGCACATCATTGGATTAATTTTCACAAAAAATGCCTTACCTTTGCCCACTGTGTAATACAAAAGATTTATAGACATGAAAAGACTTACATTGTATATGTTTATGCTCGTACTGAGCATTGGTTACGTTTCGGCACAGGGGAAAGCTGATATTAAGTTTGATAAGACCTCACATAACTTCGGTACGTTTTCTGAAAATGATCCGGTAGTAAGTTGTGTATTCACATTCACCAATGTGGGCGATGCTCCGCTGGTTATACATCAAGCCGTAGCTTCCTGTGGATGTACAGTTCCCGAATATACCCAGGAACCCGTATTGCCGGGCAAAACCGGAACCGTTAAGATTACTTACAACGGAACAGGCAAGTATCCGGGACACTTCAAAAAGTCCATCACTTTGCGCACGAATGCCAAAACAGAAATGATGAGACTCTTTGTAGAAGGAGATATGACACCGAAAGATGCAAAATAAGCATCTTTATATATAAGAATAAAGGAGAATTTTTTTCAATTCTCCTTTTTTTTGCTTTCTTTGAAGCTGATTTGGATAAAATAAACAATTAATTGACGACATAATAACTATAAAACATAAAAGCAATTAAGAAACTATGAAACAAGAAGAAGAGAAATTGACCGGTCTACCGGAAAATGCATTCCGTGAACTGAAACCGGGCGAGGTCTACAACCCGTTGATGAGCCCTGACAAGAAGTACCCGGAAGTTAACCTTTGGTCTGTATTATGGGGTATCGCTATGGCTATCCTCTTTTCGGCTGCGGCAGCCTATCTGGGATTGAAAGTAGGACAAGTGTTCGAAGCAGCCATTCCTATTGCAATTATTGCCGTGGGCGTATCAGGCGCAACCAAACGTAAGAATGCGTTAGGAGAAAATGTCATTATCCAATCCATCGGCGCCAGTTCCGGCGTTATCGTGGCAGGTGCCATCTTTACCCTGCCCGCCTTATACATTCTACAAGAAACTTATCCGGAAGAAATCACAGTTACTTTCACCCAAGTATTCATCAGCTCTCTGCTGGGAGGTGTGTTGGGTATTCTCTTCCTCATCCCTTTCCGCAAATATTTCGTCAGCGATATGCACGGCAAATATCCTTTCCCCGAAGCAACCGCTACTACACAGGTGCTGGTGTCGGGCGAAAAAGGCGGAAGCCAGGCCAAACCGTTGTTGCTGGCAGGTATTATCGGAGGTTTATATGACTTCATCGTTGCCACATTCGGCTGGTGGAACGAAAATTTCACCACACGCGTATGCGGCTTTGGTGAGATGTTGGCTGATAAAGCAAAACTGGTATTCAAAGTGAATACAGGTGCGGCCGTACTTGGTTTGGGCTATATTGTAGGTCTGAAATATGCTTCTATCATCTGTGCCGGTTCACTGGCTGTATGGTGGATTATCATTCCGGGAATGTCTATGATTTGGGGTGACAGCGTGCTGAACCAGTGGAATCCGTCAATTGTGGCTACCGTAGGCAGCATGGCTCCCGAAGAAATTTTCAATTACTATGCCAAGAGCATCGGTATCGGCGGTATCGCTATGGCAGGTATCATCGGTATCATCAAGTCGTGGGGCATTATCAAGAGTGCTGTAGGACTGGCAGCTAAGGAGATGGGTGGAAAATCCAATGTAGAGGCCAGCATGAAGCGTACTCAGCGCGATATTTCTATGAAGATTATTGCTATCGGTTCTATTATAACGCTGTTACTGGTATTCTTATTCTTCTACTTCGATGTGATGCAAGGCAGTTTACTGCATACTGTGGTAGCTATTCTGCTGGTGGCAGGTATCGCTTTCCTGTTTACAACTGTGGCTGCCAATGCCATTGCAATCGTAGGTACGAACCCTGTTTCCGGCATGACGCTGATGACATTGATTCTGGCATCGGTAGTGATGGTATCTGTTGGCTTGAAAGGTCCGGAGGAATGGTAGCCGCATTGGTTATGGGTGGTGTTGTGTGTACGGCACTGTCTATGGCAGGTGGTTTCATTACTGACTTGAAAATCGGTTATTGGTTGGGTAGTACACCCGCCAAACAGGAAGCCTGGAAGTTCCTCGGAACGATTGTTTCAGCTGCAACCGTAGGTGGTGTAATGATTATCCTGAATAAGACATACGGATTTACCAGCGGACAACTGGCTGCTCCGCAAGCTAATGCGATGGCGGCAGTTATTGAACCGTTAATGAATGGCGTGGGTGCTCCCTGGTTGCTTTACGGCATTGGTGCAGTACTTGCTATCGTACTGAATGCATTCAAAATTCCCGCATTGGCATTTGCATTGGGTATGTTTATTCCGTTACAACTGAACATTCCTCTCGTTGTGGGTGGTGCTGTGAACTGGTACGTAACCAGCCGTAGCAAAGATGCCGCTCTTAATGCAGAACGTGGCGAAAAGGGTACGTTGCTGGCATCCGGTTTCATTGCCGGTGGTGCGCTTATGGGCGTAGTCAGTGCAGCAATGCGTTTCGGAGGTATCAATCTGGTAAATGATGCCTGGGTAAACAATACGTGGTCCGAAGTACTGGCATTGGGTGCTTATGCATTACTGATAATTTACTTCATCAAGGCTTCGATGAAAACCAAATAATAGAAATACAATGAGAACAATTTTATTTATCACAGCACTGTTTATGTCAACTTTGCTATCTGCTCAGAAGCCCGTTGAGATACCCTTGTGGCCCAACGGTGCTCCCTAATACGAATGGCCTGACAGGAGATCAGGAAGATTTGAACGGCGGCCGTGTGGCCAATGTCGTTAATCCCACCATCACGGTTTATCGTCCGGCAAAGCCGAACGGCATGACTATCTTGATGTGTCCGGGCGGCGGATATGCCCGCCTGGCAATGAATCACGAAGGCCATGACATGGCATCCTGGTTCAACACACAGGGAATCACGTATGCCGTCCTGAAATATCGTATGCCGAACGGAAACCGCGAAGTACCCCTCTCAGATGCAGAACAGGCTATCCGCATTATTCGCCAGCATGCAAAAGAATGGGGTATCAATCCGAATCAGGTAGGCGTTATGGGAGCATCGGCAGGAGGACACCTGGCCGCTTCTCTCTCTACACTTTACAGTAGTGATGAAACGCGTCCGGACTTTCAGATATTACTTTATCCGGTAATCTCGATGGTACCGGGTATTACTCATGGAGGTTCGCGCAAGAACCTTCTTGGTGATAACCCGACCAAGGAACTGGAAGATGCGTATTCTCTGGAACGTCGTGTATCTCCCCCGCTCTCCACAAGCTTTCATCGTACTTTCTGCTGATGATGGAGCTGTGCCGCCCATGAATAGTATCGGCTACTTCCTTGCTCTCAACCAACAGAAAGTTCCCGTTTCCATGCACATCTACCCCATTGGCGGACATGGCTGGGGCTTCCGCGATAACTTCACTTACAAACGCCAGTGGACAGAAGAACTGGAGAAGTGGTTGCGTGACGGGGTGAAATTCGAGAAAAATAATTAATATATCAACTCATGAAAAAATTGACTTTTATCACCTGTCTCGTATTACTACCCCTCGCCCTTCAGGCACAGGAAGACCGTTACGACCAGTTGACCAATCCGAAGTTGACCAGTATCAACAAGGAGGCTCCCCGGAGTACATTCACTTCTTATGCCACCGAAGAAGATGCTATCGTCAACGACCGGACGAACGGAGCCAGCCGCCTATCCCTCAACGGGAAATGGAAGTTCAACTATGTGGAAAACTTTGCCGACCGTCCCACAGACTTCATGAACGTGCGTACTGAGGTGAACCGTTGGCCGGACATCAATGTGCCGGGTAACTGGGAATTGCAGGGCTTCGGTACTCCGATCTACGTCAACCAGCCTTACGAGTTCTGTTCTAAGGGTTACGAACCTTATTGGGACAAGCCTAATCCGCCTTATGTACCCAAAGACTGGAATCCGACAGGTACGTATCGCCGCGATTTCGTCGTAGGTAATGACTGGGATGGAAAAGAAATCTTCCTCAGTGCAGACGGTGTGCGCGGTGCTGCTTTCTATTACATGAATGGCAAGTTTGTAGGTATGAGCAAGGATGCCAAAACTCCTGCCCGCTTCAACGTTACCGCCATGGTAAAAAGAGGCAAGAATATGATTGCCATTCAAGTACACCGTTTCTCGGATGCCAATTATCTGGAATGTCAGGACTTCTGGCGCATCAGTGGTATAGAACGCGATATCTATCTCTATGCCACGCCCAAAATCCATATTGCAGACTTCAAGGTAGAGACTCCGCTGGATCCTTATTACAAGGATGGTATCCTGCAACTGAAAGTGAAGCTTACGAACGAAAGTGATATAAAGTCTCCTTATGTAGTTTCCTATCGTTTACTCGATGATCAGGATCAGCAAGTAACCCAATCCTCTACCCGTGTGGAAGGTGATCAGAATGAAGTAGAATTCACGAAGAAAACCCTCCGTGGTGTAAAGCATTGGACAGCTGAAACGCCTAATCTTTATACACTCGTCATCAGCCTCAAGCGCACCAATGGCGAAGTAATAGAAGCTACCAGTTGCAAGGTAGGTTTCCGTACGATAGAGATTAAGGATAAGCAACTGCTTGTAAATGGCGTGCCTATCCTTATAAAAGGTGTGAATGTACACGAGCATAATGAATACACGGGACATTACGTTCCGGAAGATCTTATGATTAAGGATTTCGAACTCTGGAAAAAGTATAATGTGAACACCGTACGCACTTGCCACTACCCGCAACAGGAACGCTTCTACGAACTTTGCGACCAATATGGCATGTACGTAATTGATGAAGCAAATATTGAAAGCCACGGTATGGGTTATAACCTCAATGTAGGTGGTACTTTGGGTAACAATCCGTTATTCATGAATGCTCACCTCGACCGTACCATGAACATGTACGAACGCGATAAGAATCATCCGTCTGTAATCATCTGGTCACTGGGTAACGAAGCTGGAAACGGACTGAACTTCTACGTTACTTATAATACTCTGAAGATGCTCGATAGCCGTCCTATCCAGTACGAACGTGCCGGATTAGAATGGAATACGGATATTTACTGTCCGATGTACTCTTCTCCCCAATCTATTGAAAAGTATGCCCAGAATAAGGAAATGACTCGTCCGCTTATCTTGTGTGAATATGCTCATGCTATGGGTAACAGTCTTGGCAACTTCCAGGATTATTGGGATGTGATTGAGAAATATCCGATATTGCAGGGTGGTTGCATCTGGGACTGGGTAGATCAAGGCTTTGCCGCCAAGACCAGCGACGGACGCAAATACTGGAATTATGGTGGTGACTACGGCGATACCGGAACTCCTTCCGATGGCAACTTCTGCATCAATGGTGTAGTTTATCCCGATCGCAGTATAAAGCCCCAGACGATTGAAATGGGTAAGGTTTATCAGAACATTAAATTCATTAAGTTCGATCCGCAAACCTGCACGGTGCAGATACGCAATGACTTCTCATTTACTGATCTGAATAAATATGATTTCCACTATGTCGTTCGCGATCATGGAAAAGAGATTTATAAAGGTCAGATGGACAATATCAATGCTGCTCCGGGCAAGACGGCTACCAGTGCATTCCTGCAAGGTATTCCTAAAGAAAAGAATACTACGGGAGATGTACGCATCGAGTTCTATGCAACCATACGTAATGCAGAACCTTTCTTACCGGTTGGTACGGTAATCGCACGTGAACAAACTTATGTTCATCCGTTCTTTAAGAAAGAAGTGGTACGCATGGATCCCGCTAAAGTAGATGAAGTCTTTTCACAGGTTGTTTTCAGCGGTGATGATTTCAAGGCTACATTTGATAAACAAAGCGGCTTGCTGACCTCTTATATCTATAAGAAACAAGAGTATATCCATAACGGCCAGGGCCCGCAGCCTTTCTTCTGGCGTGCACCTACCGATAATGATTACGGAGCAAAACTTCCCACTCGCCTGAAAGCATGGCGCGAGGCCAGTTACCAGACACCTAAGGCAGAATCGTTCAATGTTTCTAAAGATGGTGACAAGTCCATTGTAAAAGTTACCTATCGTTTTCCGCAGGTAGATGCGCAGTGGGAAATTACCTATAAGGTATTTGCCAATGGTATTATCAAAGTGGATAATCGCTTTGTAGCCGAAGGTACGGAAACTCCGATGATACCCCGTGTAGGTTTGCGCATGCAATTATCGGAAATATTAAACGACCTTACTTACTACGGCCGTGGTCCGGAAGAGAACTATCGTGACCGTCGCACTTCCCAGTTTATCGGAGAATATACTACTCCGATAAAGGACTTGTACGAACCGTACATCCGTCCGCAAGAAAATGAGCATCGTACGGATATTTACTGGTGTGCACTCACCACTAAACAAAAAGCCGGTTTACTCTTCATTGCCGACCGTACGTTTGAACTGAATGCTTCCAACTATCTGCTTGGAAGTCTGGATAGCGGCGAAACCATCGACAATGGTGCTCCACGTACCAACGAAACGAATCATCGTCACCTCACCGACCCACAACCTGTAAAACAGGTAGATATGTTTATCGACTATCGTATGATGGGTGTAGGTGGTGATAATAGTTGGGGAGCTATAGCACACGAACCGTATCTGATTCGTCCCGGTGTAGAAAATGCCATTGAATACGGCTTCTCCATCGTACCATTTGACAAAAAGGCGGATTACAAAAAATTTAATCTATCAATATTAAATTTAATCTGTCCAAATTAAGGATTTATGAAAAGGATGTCGTACTTTTGCGACATCCTTTTTTATTTATATTAATAAACGAAAGAACAATGAAAACAATGATTACCCTCCTGTTCAGTGCGCTTTGTGTAGCTACTGTCAGTGCTCAGACAGATGAAAAAGACAACGCCATGCTGAACAATGGAATAAATTTTCTGGATATTCCTTACGTAGCACATACGTTGGAAGTTACTGATGGCGAAGAAGAACTTATCATCAATTGTGATGAAGTAGACTGCACCACCTTTGTAGAATATACTCTTGCTATGGCCCTCTCTCCTACCGAAGACGGACAGGTAGCTGAAGGCGATTTTGCTACCAATCTGCAAAAGATCCGCTACCGTGATGGAAAAATCAACGGTTATCCTTCACGCCTGCATTACATTGCAGACTGGGTAAACAATGGTGTTCGTAACGGTTTCCTGGAAGACGTAACAACAACTTACAGCCCATACACCCAGAAAGTTTCTCTTTCCTACATGTCTTCTCATCCGGAACTGTACAAGCAGCTGAGTAAATCTCCGGAGAATGTAGCAAAAATGAAAGAGATCGAGAAGTCATTGAATGGTCAGGAATTTCATTATGTTCCCAAAGATAAGCTACCGTTTAATGGTCTGCCTTGGATAAAGAATGGTGATATCATTGCTATTACAACGAATACCCGGGATTGGATGTGGCTCATATGGGTATTGCTTTCTATATTGATGGTAAACTTTGTTTGTTGCATGCTTCTTCTAAAGAGAAGAAAGTGGTAGTTTCCAAGGTTGCTCTGGGACAGATGCTGCAAAGTAATGATAATTGGACAGGAATCAGAGTGTTGAGAATGAAGAAGTAAAAATTCTAATATGAGAGGATGTAAATTAAACTGTGTCAGCCAAGAAAAGAAATAAAATATTAACTTTGCTAACACAGTTTTTTTTTATGAAAGAAGAATTTGATTTTGAGAGTATCAAGAACAAGGCAATCGAACAACTTAAAGCAGGTAAGCCTTTGTTAGGTAAGGATGGTGCATTTGCTCCTTTATTGGAAAGTATCCTAAATGCAGCCTTGAAGGTGAGATGGACGCACATCTTACCGATGAAGAACGCCAATTGGGTAATCGTCGTAATGGTAGATGCAGAAGCAGTTGCAGACTCCATTGGGTGAGGTCACAGTTTCTACCCCTCGTGACCGTAATTCAAGTTTTGAACCTCAGTTTATAAAGAAACGCGAGACAATTCTTGCAGAAGGAGTTGCCGACCGTATAATAGGTCTTTATGCAATGGGAAACAGCACAAAGGGAAATCAGTGACTGGATGGAAGAAAACCTTGGTAATCGTGTTTCTGCCGATACAATCAGTGCCATAACCGACCGTGTACTTCCGGAAATAAAGGCATGGAAATCCCGTATGTTGGATTCAGTTTACCCAATAGTCTGGATGGATGCCATTCACTATAAAGTGACAGATGAACGCGGTTGTGCTGTATCCCGTGCAATCTACAATGTATTAGGAATTAATAGGGATGGTCACAAAGAACTTCTTGGTATGTATATATCTAAAAATGAAGGCGCTAACTTCTGGCTTAGTGTCCTGACAGATCTTCAGAATCGTGGAGTGGAAGATATTCTCATAGCCTGTATAGATGGTTTGAAAGGTTTTCCTGAAGCCATTCAAAGTGTTTATCCTAACACAGCCGTACAGCTTTGTATAGTACATCAGATACGTAACTCCATCAAGTATGTAGGATCCAAGAATCAGAAGGAATTCTTAAGGGATTTGAAATGTGTCTATCAGGCAGTCAATAAGGAATCTGCAGAGAATGAACTTCTCAAACTGGATGAAAAATGGGGTGAACAGTATCCTATCGTTATCAGGTCCTGGCAGGAGAACTGGGATAAGCTGTCCGAATACTTCCAGTATACTCCGGCTATTCGTAAACTTATATATACCACAAATACCGTTGAAGGATATCACCGGCAGATCCGTAAGGTAACAAAAGACAAGGGCGTGTTCCCGTCGGATACAGCCCTTGAGAAACTGGTTTATCTTGCATACCGTAATATACGGAAGAAGTGGACCATGCCACTGGCTAACTGGGCTACAATCTCACAACAATTAGCCATAAAGTTTGGAGAGCGATTTAAATTATTGTAATTTTACGCTCGTCGGGACGGGTGGTCCCGCCCCTTGGCGCTGGCCGTTCCCCGACCAATGAGTCTTATAGAGAAAAATAATGCGTGACACAGTTTATTTTACACTACCTAATATGATATTATAAGAAAGGCGATGAAGATTTGATCTTCATCGCCTTTCTTTATTCTATTCCTCTACGATAATATATTCATCAATATTCCGTGTTTCTTTGCTGAAATTCACCCCAACTTTCACCAACCTCTTGCCGTCCAGCATGTAAGGTATCAAATATCCCTTTTCTTCAATTTGTTTCAATGCAGCTTCAGCTGTACCGTCCAATTTGAACTCAAAAACATAGATGGCGTGAGGGGTATGAACCACAGCATCGGCACGGCCGCGACTACTACGCACTTCTGATTGGATGAATTGCCCCAGCAAAGTAAACACTACATGAAAAATAGCCTGATAATGACGTTCTGTATCATCACTCAACTCATACGGAATCCCTGCAAAGAATATCTTCAGACGTTCTATGAATGCCCCCACATCACCACTCTTCAATTCACGCATAAACTTAGCAATATGAAAACCGGATTCATCATTAGATACATTTGTATAGTAGGGCACCAGAAAATTCAGAAAACCATAACGGACTTCATCATTAGGAAAACCTAAAGTATATAATTTCACATCATCATCATACCCCTTAATAGTCAAATAACCACTTTGGTAAATCATTGGAAGAGGATTTTGCGATTCTTCACGATATTCAGAAAAAGCGGAAGCTAACACTTCTACCCCATCTATCAATAGACGTATATCATAATCGCTTTTTTTCAGCAAGTCAACCAGATAAGTCGGAGTTCCGGTCTGAAACCAATAGTAACCCAATTCTTCTGCATCGAATGCATTCAACACACTGAAGGGATTGAACATCCCTGCACCTTCCGGATGAAAATGATAACCATCGTATTGGCATTCCATTAAATCAATCACTTCTAACGATCTCCCTCTCCGTTTGGCAAGACGCTCCAGTTCCGGAAGAAAGGTTTGCTGCAGCTCTTCTCGGGTAATACCACACAGTGCTGCATAGGGAGATTTCATACTAATATCATTCAGTTGATTCAAGTCACTGAACACGCTTACTTGGGCAAACTTAGTTACTCCGGTGAGGAAAACAAAACGAAGATAACGGTCTGCACTTTTCAAAACGCCATAGAATGCTTTCAATATTTTCCGATACTCATCCAGCAAACCCTCATCCAAAATAGCTTGAAGCAATGGTTTGTCATATTCATCAATCAAGACAACCACTTGTTTTCCTGTCTGTATACATGCCTGCTCTATTATATAAGCAAAACGCTCTTCCGGACTACGATCTTTTTTCTCTGAACCATAGAGCAATTCCCACTTTTCTAAATACTGATTAAGCATAGCTACCAAATCAGCAGCGGTCTCATATTTCCGGGCATTCAAGTCAAGATGTAGCACAGGATATTGTTCCCATTTGATTTCTAGCTTTTCAATGGCTAAACCTTGAAACAAATCTTTACGCCCTTGGAAATAAGCTTCAAAGGTAGAAAGAAGCAGGCTTTTGCCAAATCGACGCGGACGACTCAGGAAATAAGGTTTACCCACATTTGCAATTTGATGAACCATAGCTGTTTTATCTACATAAAGATAACCATCTTTACGTATTTCCTCAAAGTCTGTATGCCTATCGGCAATTTACGTATCTGTTCCATTCACTAAAGCCTAATTGGTGTATGACAAAGATACAACTTATATTTCAAAAATTAGATGAATGACGATGAAGATTTCGCTATATACACAAAAAACTCATGCAAGCATTTATTCTCATAATCCGACATCTCGTAAGAATATATATTCCCTGGAACAAAGAAAACAGCCCATTAGGAGCTGTTTTCTATAATGAATTAATTGCCTATTGTCTCAGCCACACTTTTATCTTTCCCACACATAGTATGGAATAAACAACCATTTCAATATTCCCAATATTATTTTACACATACAAATACTTCCATATTCGTTCTGTAATTTTTTCCGCACTCATACCATATTCATTTCTCAGATACTTCTGAGTACCTACAATACAGGAATAAGTATCGTTCAGGCCTATCTTTATCTGTACCGCTCTGTTTCCGGACATCTCACTCAGCACTTCAGCTACGGCACTGCCAAATCCACCTATGATATTATGCTCCTCCACAGTTACAATCAAATCATATTCTTTTGCACAGCCCCGAATAAGTTCCTTGTCAATAGGCTTCACAGTAGGGAAAGTGTATAATGCCGGATAAATACCCTTATCATTCAGCAATTCAACCGCACCGAGCGCTTCATCAAAAATTCCTCCTGTAGAGAAAACCACTACCCGACTCCCTTCTTTTTTATCTGAATAGCTTTACCTATACGAAAATCAACAATAGACTCATGTATCTTCTTTTCCCCTCCCCTGCCAAGTCTCAAATAGCAAGTGCCTTGATGTTCATATATAGCTCGTGTACAAACAGATGCCTCCGTTAAATCTCCCGGAGCCATAACAACTACCGAAGGCAAGGCACGCATGATGGCTAAGTCCTCCGTAGCATGATGGCTCATTCCCAAAGAACCATATACAAAGCCGCCACCTACACATACAATCTTCACATTGGCATCATGATAGGCACAATCATTTCTGATTTGTTCCAGGCAACGCAATGTCGGAAAATTACCAATAGAATAAGTAAACACTTTCTTTCCAGACAGAGCAAGTCCGGCAGCAATACCTGTCATATTCTGCTCTGCAATACCTACATTGGTGAACTGTTCAGGCAATTGTTCCCAATAAGGTTTCAATACACCAAACCCCAAATCACCCGTCAACAGATGGACGTCTTTGTCAGCCTTGCCAATCTCAATTAATGTTTTTACGAATGTATCTCTCATGGTTTCTGTTCCTCCAACTCTCTAACGGCAGCCTCATATTCTTCTCCTTGCGGAGTGCGATAATGCCACAATATATTATTCTCCATAAATGATATACCTTTCCCTTTAATAGTATTTGCCAGAACCAGTTTCGGATTTCCATTCGTAAAGGTAGTGCGGAATGCTTTCCGCAATTCATCATGGTTATGTCCGTCAATACTCAACACATTATAGCCGAAACTTTCAAATTTCTTATCCAACGGAGCCAGTGACAAGGTATCTTCGCAAAAGGTCAGACTTTGCATTTTATTGTAATCCACTATCACTGTCAGATTATCCAGCTTATGATGATGGGCGAACATAGAAGCTTCCCACACCGAGCCTTCATCACACTCTCCATCTCCCATTACCACATATATATGATAATCTTTATGCTCCATTTTTGCATCCAATGCCATTCCTACAGCTACCGGAAGTCCATGCCCCAATGAACCGGTAGAAAATTCCACTCCCGGAACACCTTTATGCGATACATGGCCAGACAAACGACTACCATCAGCATAATGCGTAGCAATTCATCAGTAGAAAAGAACCCTCTTTCCGCAAGTGCAGCATAGATAGCTGCCCCTGCATGACCCTTACTTAAAATCAACCGGTCACGGTTTTCCTTTTTGGGTTTCCGCGGATCTACATCCAATATGTCCGTATATAAAACGGCAATGATATCCGATACCGATAAAATTGCACCAATATGAGAGCCACGGGAGATATGAGTCATTTCTAAACCATGACGCTTGATCTTCCAAGCTAATTCTTCACTATTCATCTGATTATTATTTTGATACCTCCAATAATTGTTCTATTTGTTTTTGAGTAAGAGCGAAATCCATAGCTTCTAAATTTGAAATTAACTGTCGCTCATTTTTATGCCAACCAGTACTATGCTTTCTTTTATATAATCCAATATAAATCTAATAGCAACAGCAGCAACAGAATGTCCGATAGAAGTAGCCATTTGTTTTAAGACCTCCACTATCTCCAGATTATGAAGCAATTTATCCCCATGGAAATTCACATAAATATCTCTTGAACGCCTGTCGTCTTTACCAAAACAAGTATCTTTTCCATACTTTCCTGTTAATATACCTTGCCCCAAACTACCCCATGTCATGGGAGTCAAAGACAATGCATGTTGTACGCCTTGTATGATTACTTCATTCTTACGGGTAGCCAAGCTATACTCATCTTGAAAAGAAACAAAATAATCTTGATATGGTATCAGCTCTGGAATATCATCTACTGTTACATTTGACAAACCGAAATATCTGATTTTTCCTTTCTTTTGCAAAGACTGTAAAGACTGTACAATATCACCAATAGGAGTTTTTCCATCCCGATAGTGTACCTGATAAAGATCTATATAATCTGTATTTAACCGTTTCAAACTGGCATCGACAGCTTTATTAATCCACTCCCTTGAATTATCATAGAAAGTTTTTCCATTCTCTATACGAACACCAAATTTGGACGCAATCACCACATCCTTTCGTTGTTCTGCCAAGGCTTGGCCTAAAGTTTTTTCCGATGAGCCTAAACCATATACATCTGCCGTATCAAACATAGTTATACCATTATCCACAGCCGCCTGTACTGTACGAACCAGTTCTGCATGATCCACAGCTCCCCATCCATATTCCCCAAGCGGGCAGCCTCCCATACACAATCGGGAAACCTTTAAATCGGAATGTGCTAAAGTTATAAATTCCATTTTATTTAAATAATTTGAATATTTTCTTGAATACACCCCACATTGTCAGGAAAAACAGTTTAGCATCTAAACTAAAAGACTGTTTGTCCACATATTCCAATCTTAATAAGTTTTTATGATAAAGCACATGCTTTTCGTAATACTCATCTGCATCCACTGCTCCCACTACTTCGTCTAACGAAATGTATTTCAATGAGCTGATATCAGTAATACCCGGTCTGACAGATAAAATACGTTTCTCTTCCTCCGTGTATTTCGATGTATATGCCAATACTTCCGGACGAGGGCCAACAAAGCTCATTTCTCCTTTAATGATATTGAGCAATTGCGGCAATTCGTCTAATTTCGTTGCACGAAGTATTTTTCCAACCTTTGTTATCCTAGGATCATTCAATGCAGTAGTATTTCCTCCTATTTTATCGGCATCCACCACCATTGTTCTGAATTTCAGTATTTTGAATGGAATATCATGATAACCACCGCGAAGTGCACTATAAATTATAGGACCGTCAGAATCAAAGCGAATAAAAAGTGCGATTATTAGCAAAAAGGGTAAAAGTATAACAAACAAGATCAAAGATATTGTTAAATCAACAATACGTTTTACATAATTATTATATAACGAACCATTATCCATTTTCTTTTTGGGTATTTAATGAAAAAAATGTGTATAATAATGCCTTTCCCTCTTTTCAACAGGAGGGATTTGTAGATAATCGGAGTAAAGATTCCGTAAATAAGTATCTGAATCATTTGGTAAATTAACTTCTATATTTTCAAACAAACCTTTAGACACAGGTAAGAAAACCTTTTTAGGAAGTGCTTCTCCTCTACTAAACTTTCTTCCCCGTAGGTATCGTGCAATAGTTAGTCTCCTTTCGTGAAGTTACCAAAGAATCAAAAGCATCATACAGACCTGATAGTTTAAAGGGTGATAAGATAAAACCAATAGTACAAGCCAAATAATAATGCAGCTTACCCTTTAGCGTTTTTCTCATAGCCTTTTTTAAAAGCTTTATTAGGCACTTTATAGATTCTAAGGCATGATATAAAAATGCGAAACAAATCAAATAAGCAGAGTTGAACCGTCCTGATATATTTGTTATCCGAGACATATTCTATAGGGAATATATCGACTAATATCCCTTTTTAACAGAATCACTATCCTCATAGACACACTGCATCAATGTATTTTTTCTTAACTACATTCATTATCAATGTATCTGTTCTTTTCGTATAGTTAGGAACGCATATATCATATTTTTCAGAAAGTTCTTTCTTAAATACAGATTTCAACACTTCAAAATCCTTTCTTGGCATCATTAAATCCATATCATCATCCCAAGGGATGAATCCCTTGTGTCGTACTGCACCCAACACACTTCCCCACCTAACATCAAAGTCAACCCATATTTTACACAAATCTGATTAATATCATTATAAATGGATAAAAGACATAGACGTAGCTCAATTCGCTCTTCTTCCGACAATTCATAAAAAAGCTTGTCATTATTTGCAACCTCATTTAAATAGTCTGATGTTCTTCTCATAAATACATTCTACAATTTATAGGCCTAAAAATACTTGATGGCATTTATGCATAAAATTATTCCGCAAAGCTTTTAACAGTCCGTTTAAGCCCTTCCCTAAGACTGACAATAGGCTGCCATCCAATCTTTTTCTATTTTTCGCGTATCAAGTCGTACTCTTTGATAATTGCAGTAAGCACTTGATTGATTTTCAGGCAGTTTATATTCTAAATTAAGTTTCTTCTCAGGATACATTTCTATTAACATTTTTGCTAAAGAACGAATACTTATTTCCTCCATCTCATTTGCAAGATTATAAGCCTCTGCCCTCTTTCCAAATAGCAATATTTGGAATAGTCCAACAATTGTATCGCTCACATAACAAAAAGCTCTCAAACTTTCTCCAGTACTCTTTAAGACAATATTTTGATTATCAACAACACATTTTATTAAATCAGCCATAATGCGCCCGTCATTTAATAACTTCATACCAGGTCCGTAAGTATGAGCTATCCGTGCAGTATTGAAATTAACACCATATTGTAAATAATAACTTTTTTGCATAGAGACTCTGCTGCACGTTTACTTTCAGGATAACAAGAACGTTCATCCAAACAATCGATATAACCGAAAGAGTCTTCAGACAAAAGGTTATCAATCTCGTTTTTTCCATAAACTTCCCTAGTAGATGCAAAAATAACCTTCTCCACCTCTTTTTTTCCCTTGCTATTTCCAATACGTTTACCATGCCAAGAAGATTACTTTTCATAATACCTACAGGATCATTTTGTATAAAATGAGGACTAGCATTTCCTGCAAAATGGAATATATAATCCACTTTACCCGCATAATCAATAGGACAGCAAATGTCTTGAATCAACAGAATAAAATGAGGGTCATTCAGAAAAAAGTCCAAATAAGTTCTCCGCTTTTTTGTTTATTCCGTGACAAGGCAATAACCTTTATATTCATTTTATATTTTTGAACAAGATGCATTATCATATATACCAAATATGTTGCTATCATCCCATTAGCTCCTGTTACTAAAATACGCTTTCCGGCCAAATTAAACCAAGGTATGGAAACATGACATATATCTTCCAAATCCTTCTGAACGACAGGATTATTATAATCAAACATAATCTTTAATGAATAACAAATTAGAAACCAAATATTTGTTTATTTTCACACACATCTACCAATGCTCTGAAAATAAAAAAATCAGTGGGAGTCGTTATTTTTATATTTTCTACAGGTCCCACAATTGTATGCAATTTATAACCATAATGATTCATCATTGAACAACTATCAATAAAGTCATGCCTTCCTTCCGATTGTGCCCGACGGTGAGCTGAAAGAATATCCTGTAAGACAAAACTTTGCGGTGCCCTCGCTATTAACGAATCTGTTCTAGAAGGAATATCTATCAGCCCCTCTGAATTACAAACAATAAATGTTTCTGTTGCAGGAATACAAGTAATGCATGAACCATAATTCAACACCCCCTCCACATTATCTGTTATTGTCTTTTCACCTATTAGTGGACGAACGCCATCATGAATCAACACATTGCAATTTGTAGTAAAAAGTTCCTTAGTCGCTTCTAAACCATTATAAATGGAATCTTGGCCAGTATCTCCTCCTGAAACAATGGTTTTCACTTTAGATATACAAAACTTTTTTATTAACCTCTCCAAATAAGGAATCCACTCTTCAATGCAAGAAATTACAATTCCGTCAATCATTGGATGATTATCGAACAGTTCAAGCGTATAAATAATAATAGGCTTCCCGCGTAATTCTAAAAACTGTTTTGGCTTAGACACAGTATTCATCCGTTTGCCCGAACCACCAGCAAAAAATCAATGCAATATTACTCATCTTAAATCTCTTAGTTTAAATTCATACATATCCTTCGGAGCACAATAAATCATTAATTTATTATTCCAAAAAGCAGCACCTTCCGGCTCATTTTTCGTAATATTTTGTAAACTAATTATCTTAGTTATTTTTGTTTTCCTCAAATCTATAACAACAATAGCCCGTTCATATCCTCTTCTATTTTCATTTCCTGCAGGTAATCCCACAGGCAGATATAATTTTCCTTTTCGGATTGTTGCTCCTTGCAATACATGAGGAAAAGAAACCTTGAATTCCTCTTCTATATCTTTATTTGTGAAAATGACATCACCCTCCGTAATTGAAGGCAAACGAAATCTCCTAATTATATTTACAAATGATTTATTTTTATCTCCTGGAATATTTACCTGAGTCACAGCATATAATTTTTTTATTGCTCTGATCTACCACCCAATCATGTACTATTTGAAATTTTCCATTAATCTGATATTGTATAGTTTGAATGAGTTTAGATCCTTGCATGTTAATATTTTCAACAAAACACCTACATGGTTTCTCGCATTCAGATACATATATAGCAGGAAAGTTAAAATTTCCTATCGGATATTCCACTCCGAAAGAAGCACTGTTTGCATGATTTTTTGCATGATAACTTCCTAATTTAAAATCACTAATTACCTCCCGCTTTTTTAAATCGTAAATTCGACACAATCCTGTAACATTTAAAAGAAATGCCTTATCTTCAAAAATAGCCATTCCTTGTGCCCCCTCTTTTCGGAAAGTACCTTCAACCGGATAGGACTTCACTGTATTCTGATTTAGGCCACAACTTAAAAGCGATATACCTAATAACATCATAATTGGATATAAGCCTAGTTGCATGTCTTTTATGTTATGTACTCTATGCCACACCACACGCAATACATAGAAAATATATTTTAGTTTATTTATTTTATAAGGTAAAGATTTATACTTCTTAAAAGTATATACCCAACGTTTCACGGATAATCCAATATTGGATAACAAAGATACATAATGTGACCATTTTCGAACTTTTTACTCCTTCACAGTTATTACCATGTAACCTATATGAAGTCAAAGCCTCTTTTATAGGATGGACAACTCCACAGTTTGAGATAATCAAAGGAATCCATCTATCATGCATCAATGGTGGTTGGTACGGCAACACACTCTCTCTAACTTTTTATTAATCATCATCGTACAACCAGTTATTGCGGGGCATGCTAATAAATAATAGAAATCAGCAGCCTTTTCAGCTTCTATTGCTTCTTCTACCCATTTTGTGATTCCAAGATTATCTCCATTTGCATCTACAAGATTTAAATCCGAAAATACTACTACAGGAGTATTATTATTCACTTTTTTCAATAGATACCATTTCCTCATACGTTCTTTCTATTTTGGTCGATAACCAAATATCATCCTGATCACAAAACATATAATAGTCCATGTCTACCATAGATAAAAGCTGCATGAACGAAGCGGCTGGTTTTATATTTCCACGATTATCAGTAAGAAGTACAATCCTTTCTGGGCATTTTTTAGCATAAGTACTTATAATTTGTAATGTATCATCTGACGAACCATCATCACGAACAAACAAGCACCAATTTTTATAAGTTTGATCTAATAAAGAATCTATTTGCTCTTTTAAATAGAGTTGACCGTTATAAGTAGAAAGTAAAATAGCTACCATTTTAATTTATATTTAGGTATAAATAGCATACATGCAAAAAAAAAAGAAACTATAAGAGCTGTATATTGTAAAAAAAGAAATCTCCAAAAAATTGAAATATAAGAATAAAAACATACATTGAATAGATGATTTCAAAAATTGAGAGCCCATAATTGAAGTTTTGTATAAAAAAACCGCTTAATATCCCATACATAATAGAAAATATTAAAATACCAGGCAAGCCAAAATCCAAATAATAAAAATTAAGCACTGTATAGACATTCGTCGGATAAGGGATATATACATATTTATAGAGAGCTAATGGATCTGTATTACCTTTAAATATAGTAAACCAATTGAACAGTGAAGATAATGATGAAAAAAACATACCCTCCCAAAGAATACTCAGGCATTATAGTTTCTCCCGAAAGTATAGAATCAAATGCCGGAAATGCCGAGAATACATAAATTTGTAAAGTATATAGCAAATCATAACCTTCTCTTGCATTTTTTCGTCTCGTCTCATGACTTGCATAAAAGCCATAATTCCTATTGACAAACATATTATTAGAAACAATTTTTTGTTACTTATGTGGTATTTTTTCACACACCAATAGAATAGAAGTACAAAAAGAATGACAAAAGCCCCATCTTTGCTCCTGTTATAAAAAAGCTAATACAAATAAGAATCCCTAAGATAATAACTTTAAACTTGGGGACTTTTCGGTAACATACCAAATAGCAAATAAAACCTACAAATGAAAATCGTGATAATATCTTTGCAATACGGTATGGCAAAGGATATGTCATTGAATCGTCCATCGACTCTAATATCGCATTACGTAAATGGCTGATAATATTTAAATCAAATGTAAGAGTATCAGACAAGCGTATCGTTTCATAAATAAGATATACAACAATAAGAATAAAAAATGGGAATAATTTATTCAAAAGTTTTTCATTACAAGTTTGTATAAACATATTTGTTGGAACGACCAATTTCACTTTATCCATAAACAAGGTAACCATTACAAAGGGAATTACCCAAAGTGAAACAGCAAAATAAAACATGCCGGAAAGAGGGTACAAAGGATGCTCTATAAGATTATAAAATAAAAGAAGGGTTCCCCATACTCCAGAAACAATTACAGCCGGATGAAATATATCCCTTTTTAGTATAAACACCAATAAGAATATGCAAAACAGACATACAGCAGCTACTAATCCCATTATAAACAACTATTAAAATACATATTCTGTAAGTACTCAAGTACTAAATCTCAGTAGCTTAAATTTTTTAGACCATTAAACTATTTTTCTTAAGCTACAATAATCTTTTCTCAATTCCGTATAACGTATTACAAATAAAACAAGAAAATAAAAAGGATATAAAAACTTTATCCACAACACATTGACAAATACATACGAATAAAGGAAAACAAATATTGTAACTATATCAAATAAGAAATTTCTAAAAAAGCTACATTCAATATACGCGTTGTGACAATTCCCAAAAGTATCATTTTCAATATAACTGATAAAAGTAGTGCCGATAGTACTAAAACCAACAGATTTAAATGAATAGCATATAAACAAAGAACTACATTTAGAAATAATGAGAAAAAATTTATTTTTAGCAATACACTTTCTTTCCTAAAATTTTTCAAACATGGAATAAAGAGCATTTGTACTTTTCCATCAAATACACATATAGGAAGTAAACTTGCCAAATATATCAGGCTTTCCTGATATTGAGGCAACCATGAAGAAATGAACAGGTATATCGGATAATACAGACACAAAGAAAAATACAATAAAAAACTCAATAAACGATCGAATAACAAATAAAACATCTGTACTTCTGATTTAGATAATTTTCTAAGAAAAGGAAATAATACAATCCCTACCTGAGAAATGAACAATAGCATAAAATTCATCATAGAAAGTGTCAAGGAAAATTTTCCAAAAGCGATGATACCCCATTGATAATCTATTGCATAACGAGTGACTCCAATCAATAAAAGACTTGAAAGAGTTGCAAATAACAATTTAGATCCTGACACATAATTCTCCCATGCTTCTTTTAGAACATCTTTCTCTTTCAATTCCTGAATAAACCCCATTATCCGGGATGCTACTTTTAAAGAATAGCATAGTGAAATCGTTCTACTAATCAAATAAATACAAATATAGTAATAAAAATTATCAATTCTGAAAACAAGAAGAATTAAGAGTAATATGAATAAAGAAAGTTTCTCTAAAATAACAATCTTTGCAAATTTTGAAATCCTACATGTGGCCTGAAACATATAGGTGATAAAACTGACAAGATTAGCTTCAAACATATTAACCAATGTGAATAACAAAATAAACTTTCGTCTATCATCAATAATATACACATTGACAAAAACAGTAAGAATAGCGGCAAGAATAACTTGAGTTATTATCAAGATTCCAAACTGTCCACCTATCAGTCGATGATTTACTTCATCATAATCCTTACCACCGTATTTCAAATAAATACCATCATTCAATCCAAAATGGAAGAATCCTACATAAATTGAATAAAAAATAAATAGTTGCCAATAAGAGTAATCCTCAACACCTAGAATCTTAGGCACAACTAATGTTAAGACTAAGTTCAAGAGAACATTCATTCCTTGTGCCGCAAAAGTATAAACTAAGTCTTGCTTTAAATTGACAACCATTAGTATTTATAAAAGCAGTCAATAGAATAATCGAAAGGAGAATCTATATTTCTTAATTTAGGATGCCTCTTATCCTTCTCACTCAACACTACTTTATCCATTGGTATCCTCCAATCAATTCCCAAATCCGGATCATCCCAAGCCAAAGCACCCTCACATTCTGGAGCATAAAAGTTATCACACTTATATTGAAATATCACTTCCTCACTCAACACACTGAAACCATGTGCAAAGCCTCTGGGGATAAAGAATTGGCGATGATTTTCTTCTGTAAGCTCTACAGCTACATGCTGTCCGAAAGTCGGAGAATCTTTTTTTATATCCACAGCAACATCCAAAGCAGCTCCTTTCACTACGCGCACCAACTTGCTCTGCGCAAAAGGCGGTTTCTGAAAATGTAAACCACGAATCACACCGTAAGACGATTTGGATTCATTATCCTGCACAAACGTCGTCTTACAAACTTTTTCTTCAAATTCTCTTTGGTTGAAGGATTCAAAAAAGTAACCGCGATCATCTTTAAAAAGACGAGGTTCAATGATGACAACACCCTCTATTAATGTTTTAATAATTTCCATATTGTTTCAAAAGTGTATATGTAGTAGGCATTTATTCATCAACATATTCCCATGGATAAGGATTATCCACCACATTTTGGAACTCCTCAATAGCTTCCCGCTGACCGGAAGTAAGCGATGCGGAATCCCAAGAAGCGATAATGGCACGCCCCTCGTCAGCCAAAGGCTCGTCGAACACTTCACCATAGCAGGCGGTAAGCAGACGAAGCTTCAATAACGAAGCGGGAAGAGTTTCGAGAATATCCCAGCAACGATCCAATATCTTCTGGACATGTTTCTGTTTTTCACCATGATCTACGAATGAGGCATTGTAGCCCATCAGCAAAGCAAGACAGATATTCGCCTGCTCTTCAACTGTGGAGCCTTTTACACCGGAATTATACAATGCCGTGGTCAGGCGATAAACTTCGCCATTACGACGGGAAAGATCGTCGCTATAGACAGGACTACCGTCCATACCCAAATACATCAGTTCGTGCGCAGCACGCTGAAGGGCAAGAGTTTCTTCGGAAAGAGACATAATGATTTATGATTTATAATTTATGATTTATCAGCCGTTCAAAAGCAACGACCGACCATCAACTATTTGATTACTTCTATGAGATCCGGGTGAATAGTAGCCATGGCAACAGCGATGACGCCTTGTATCTCGACAACCACACGCCGGTCCCGCGCACCTTTCACTTTCAGGAAAATACCTTCCTGCCCCTCGAAGTCACCACCCGTGACACGAACTTTAGTACCTTTAGACAAATTCAGCTCATCGGGCTGGAAGTACAGAAGATGGTCGTTATAGGTACCGGCAACGGCAATGAAACGCTGCATCTCGCTGTCCGAGATGATAATCTTCTGACCGCTACGGGTATCAGTGATATATTGCAAATAAGTTACCTGAGATTTTACACGCTTCACATCAGAAGGGCGGGCATGAACAAAAAGCAAGTTATGGATCACCGGAACCAAGGCACGAACCTTCTTCCCTTTCTTTTATGCTGATCTTGTATTGCATGGGAACAAAACAGCCCATCCCCTCTTTTTTCAAGTAGATGCATAGCATCTGGCTCTCTACGGTAGGTGGCGCGCATCGCATACCATATTTCGGTTTCTTTATCCACTTCCATTTTAGGGGTTATTTCAGAAAAGGGTGTTCTCTCGGGGCTTTGAAACCCTTACACATTCCTGAGTTTCAATCACTTGCGAACGCTTTATGTAAAATACGACAAGCTTTGCGTCCCTCTTGCCAACAGATTTTATGAAGTAGTTCATTACCTTGAAGGTAAAAAGCTATAAACGAATCAGTTAAATAGAAATATTATCTTTTAATCGTTCGTTTTTTATGCGTAAAGATTTTTAAAATCCTCAGGATTGAGATAGGTATAAAAAGAATTGATATTAACTAATATTTTTATAAAATCTTTATCACTTATATTCAATAACTTAGATAGATAAAACAGACATTACTAAAATATTTTTCATCAAACATTTTGTCAGTTAAAAAAAACACATTTATCTTTGTGCACATTAAACGAACGTTTTTTGTACACCCATCAAATACTACTACAGTAATCTATATATCAAACACTTATCATCCAACAAACATCTTATTTTTCACTTATTACGCGTTCTATTTTCACTCTTCATATTTATCTTATACTTTTGCACCTTTTTTAACACTGCAAATATCAGTTAACAAACAATCAACATGTAAACAAAATGAAAAGTAATAAAAAAGCGAAGAATCTAAAGATTCTAACCAGAGAAGTAAGAACTATCGTATTGTAAAACAGAGAAATCTAAAGAGAAAAGGAGTGAGTGACGTCAGCATTATTAAAGAAGAATGGCTGGCAGAGCGCAAATATTTCGGAAAAAACACCCACATATATGTAGGTGCACTCAGAGCCTTCAAATTAGGGGCTTATAGAGGAATCGGAATCAAGACAATCAATGATTTAGCAACACATTTATTCGCAAATGGAGATATGTTAAAGCACAACAAAGAAGAAGGTATTCCGCTGAAATTAAACAGTTTAACTACAGAACTAAGAAAAGTGTGGGCAGTGATAAAAGTGGAAGATACGGAAAACATAGATCCTTATGGATATGACGTGACATTAAATCCATAATAGTTCATTCAAAAAAAAGAGGCGACCTTTGCACAAAATAAAAAAAAACGCAATGGAAAACTCTTTTAGAATGTCGCTATTCATGCCCCCTATCTCTCCGATAAAGGACAAAGCAACCGGAAGGATCGTGAAAAACGCCACGCTGACTCCACTACGCACAGTGGAACTCAACGAAGTATACAAGTTGGTCACTGCAAACACGAAACTTGCCGCGCTCACGCTTGCTGTACGAAACGCCGTACAGCAGGGTGACGACAGTGTCTGCCGCCTATTGAAGCAGCAGACACTGCCCTACGTGACCCCCTGCGGAGTCTTCACCCGACGCAGAAGCGACTGTATAGAAGAGACGTCAGGACTCGTGGTAGTGGACGTAGACCATCTCGAATCCAACGAGGAAGCCAAAAAACTGCGCCAACTACTATTCGAAGATCCCTATCTATACCCCGCGTTAGTGTTCATCAGTCCCACCGGAAAGGGCGTGAAAGCCTTCGTACCCTGCGCACCCGGACAAAGCGCCACAGATGGAATCCGCTGGGCGATGAGCTATGTACACTGCATGTACGACACCGACCACCGGAATTCGGGTAAAGGAGTGGATACCTCAGGAAAAGACCTCGTACGCTCCTGTTTCCTGTGCCATGACCCGGAAGCGTTGATAAGAACTGAAAAGGACGAGTTATAAATTACGAATTACAACAATCAATGGAACCACTATCTTCATTGCACCTACTGACCGAAGCCGTCAGAAATGCGGGAGCAGACATCGCACCTACCTATCAAGAGTATATACAACTGGCCTTTGCCATCGCCACCGACTGCGGCGAGGCAGGGCGTCAGGATTTTCTCGCCCTGTGCAGCCTCTCATCCAAGTATGACCATCGGGCAGCAGAACAACTATTCAGCAATGCGCTGAAGACCGGACATAGCGACGTACACATAGGCACCGCCTTCCATCTGGCCGAGCTGTGCGGTGTGAAAATCGAATATGAAAATCCAGGCACCGTTGGTACAGTTGGTACAGAAGTTCGCCCACCTTCTGGCACACACACACGCACACGCGTAAAAGAGGTGTACCCACAAGAGAAAAATGACTTCTCTTGTGAAGAAGAGACTTCGTCGGGCAGCGCTCCGCTGTCTCCTCTGCCCACTTTCGACAAGAACATCCGGTGGCCTTATCCCCTGGAACACATCATGAGTTGCGCCACCTCCGATGCCCAGAGCGACGTCCTGCTGCTGGGAGCACTCAACGTTTTGGGAGCCACCATGGGGCCGCACGTCCGGTGCGCATACGGAGGAAAGATGGTATCGCCCTGCATGCAGACTTTCACTTCGGCCAACTCCGCATCCGGAAAAGGAGTCCTGTCGCTGGTACGCTTGCTGGTAGAACCTTTTCACGATGAGATACGCAAGCAGGTGGCAGAAAGAATGGTGTGCTACCAACGCGACAAGGCAAAGTACGACGCACTGGGAAAAGAACGGGCAAAAGCCGAGATTCCGACACTGCCGCCCAACAAAATGTTCCTCATCTCCGGCAACAACACGGGAACGGGCATCCTGCAAAATCTGATGGACTCCGATGGCATCGGACTGATATGCGAAAGCGAAGCCGACACCATATCCTCCGCCATCGGCTCGGACTACGGACACTGGAGCGACACCTTGCGAAAGGCTTTCGACCACGACCGGGTGGCCTACAACCGGCGCACCGACAGGGAATACCGTGAAGTAAAGAAAACGTATCTTTCAGTACTCATATCCGGCACTCCCTCACAAGTGAAGTCACTGATACCTACTGCCGAAAACGGGCTTTTCTCACGACAGATTTTCTACTACATGCCCTCCATACGACAATGGCAAAACCAGTTCGACCGGAACGACCGGAATCTGGAAGAACCCTTCACAAAGATGGGGGTGGAATGGAAAGAAAAGCTGAAGATCATCTATATGGGAGGAATTTTCACCCTACACCTCTCCGACGGCCAGAAAGAGGAATTCAACCGGCTGTTCTCCCAACTCTTCACCCGCTCCGAATTGACAAACGGCAGCGAAATGTCGGGCAGCGTGGCACGTCTGGCTATCAACATCTGCCGCATCATGGAAGTGGTGGCCATGCTGCGTATGCTTGAGAGTGAAGATATAACCACGTCACCACATCTTTCGCCCGACCCCGGCACTTCTGCCGATAATCTGAAAGACCACATCGTAAGCTTATGGAACCTTGACATCACTGAAGATGATTTCCACGCTGTGCTGTCGATGGCCGAATGTCTATATCGCCACGCCACCCATATCCTTTCCTTCCTGCCCGCCACCGAAGTAACCCGTCGGGGCAATGCCGACCGGGACGCACTGGTGCAGTGTATGAAAAAGAGATTCACACGGATTGAATTCCTGCAAAAGGCTGAAGAGATGGGCATAAAAACCGCCACCGCTTCAACCTGGCTGAAACGGATGCTGAAAAACGGGCTGGTGGAGAATATGGATGGAAAAGGAACTTATCAAAAGCCCTGATAGATCTTATCAAAAACCTTGATATAACAACGTGCACTATAATATAAAACGCATACGTGCGCACGTGTGTGTGCCAGAAGACCGGCGAACTTCTGTACCAACTGTACCAATCCCCCGTTCTCCTTTGCGTTGCCGAACCTCACCTTTACACCGCTCAAGTCAACCTTTACGCCACTCAAGCTCACCTTTACGATGTCCAAGCGAACCTCAGGGCTCCCCCAGTGCGCCTACTATCAGACTCACCTGGGCAGGCGTGTAAGAGCGTGAACGGGGAGAAAGCCCCAAGGCGGACAGGCCGTCACGCAAACCGGGATAAAGATCAATCCAATGTTTCAACTTACGGTAAGCAGCCTCCGGACAAAGATCGGGGCAATAGAGTTGGGCAAGTTCAGTACGCCCATAGGTACGGATTTCAAAAGAGTTCATATCTGATATTCATGTGTTATATTTCATCAAAGATAGACATAAATCATGACATTATCAAAGATATATATGTAAATAACAGACTAAAACAGACCTCAATCGACTCTAATAGTCCGAAAGAGACAAACGCCTATATCCACAGTATTACCTTTGCACTGTTGAGTTCAACATCGTGAATCTTTTAAATTATAATTGTTTAATTATTTAAATTATTTATCAAACTATGATTCGTTACAAAAAGTATCAAGTGACGGGCGAAAACAGCCCGCTGAAAGGTCTCTGGTATGCGCGTCCCGTAATTGAAGAGACTTTCGACATCGAGAGACTTGCCAAACACATGTCCAACCACAATACTCCCTACTCGAGTGGTGTCATCAAGGGAGTGTTGACAGATATGGTTTCCTGCACCAAGGAACTGATTCTGGATGGCAAGAATGTAAAAATGGACGACCTAGCAATTTTCTCCGTAGGGATTGTCAGTAAAAAAGGCGCAAAATCTGCCGTCGACTTCTCATTGGCTAATAACGTAAAGGGGTTGAAACTCCGCGCCCGTGCCACGGGTGAGCTGAGCAATGCTCAGATTAACCTGGAAGGGCAAATGAAGGAGGCTTCCATGTACACCGTGGGAGGAGGCAGCTCATCCGGCGACACTTCCGGTGGCGGTTCCGGAGGAGACGGCGGACTCGATGAAAACCCGCTGGGATAACTCCTGATTCGCATAAATTATAAATCATCAATCATTATGAATGAAGAAAAGAAGTCAAAAACGTATGGGGCATTGTCCTCAAAGTAATCATCACCGTAGCCACCGCCATTGCGGGAGCTTTAGGGTTAGGTGCCTGCAAGTAGCTATGCGCACGATTACCCTACTCATTATTCACTGCTCGGCCACGCCTCAGGGCGTGGGCCTGAGCTCGAAGATTGCCGCCGATCACATTCGCCACCGCGGCTTCAGTGACATCGGTTACCATTTCTACGTGACTCGTGACGGTGAGATCCACCGAGGCCGCCCACCGGAAAAAATCGGAGCGCATTGCCTCAATCATAACCGGCACTCCATCGGTATCTGTTATGAAGGAGGTTTGGATGACGGCAGTCAGCCATCCGACACTCGCACCTTAGAGCAAAAAGCTTCGCTGCTTGCACTGCTGCGCGAACTGAAGCGCATCTTTCCACACGCTCTGATTGTGGGTCATCATGACCTGAATTCCATGAAACCTTGCCCTTGCTTCAATGCGGAAAGGGAATATAGGGGCTGTAAAGTCCCCTTTGTTTTTATCTCATAGGATAGTTTTATTTTATTCCAAACGTATATTTAATACGTTTAAAGTAAAATATTCAAGCGTCGTACTAAAGATAAAGAGTGAACGATTCGTTCGCTCTTTATCTTTAATGTATTTAATGTACCATGACATTCCTATATTAGCATTCGGTGTTTGGTATTTGATGTAAAATATTTATTTATAAAAAGGATAGGTTCTCTGATTTTATTTGTAACTTTGCATCAAACATCAAAATATTGTAATTTTTAGCAAAGTCAAGTCGCATGGAATCGCAAAAAATCAAAAAGTATAGCTATGGACAAGAAAGAAATATTTGATAAAATCGAGTATGTGGTGGCATGTGTTGGGGCATTCGCTCAACGGTTTAAGCTTTCCAACTCACAAGCCTACGCTTATCTGCGCCGTTTTACCGGCATAGACTTTCTTCTTGATTGCTATGCCGCCGAGCATACTCTATCCATTGACGATGCGGTCTCCGACCTCCAAGCACTCTGCAGCCGGAAGGGAGGACGGATATGATAAGACTCTATCACGGCTCAAACACAGTCATTGAACATATTGACCTCTCCCGAAGTAAACGAGGCAAGGATTTCGGGCAAGGCTTCTATCTCAATGCCAATCCCGACCAAGCTATGGAGATGGCTATACGTACCGCACGCTTTATGAACGAAGGACAGCCGACATTGTCGTGCTTTGAATTTGATGAGACTAAGGCTGACGAAATGGGACTTAGCATCAAAGTGTTTCCTGACTATTCAGAGGAATGGGCTGAATTTGTGGTGATGAACCGCAAGAATGACTCAGACATACCGGCACACTCATACGACATTGTAATCGGCCCGATTGCTGACGATACAGTTGGTGTTCAGATTCGACGTTACATAATGGGGTATCTTTCAGTTGCTACACTTGTTGAGGAATTGAAATTTAAGGGAGACCATGCCTTTCAATACTTCTTTGGCACTCCCCGCGCCGTAGAATTTCTAAAACGCATCGAACTATGACACAGGATATACAGTTTCAGATAGAATGTCTTGCCACAGAACTCACCGAAATGCTTATGGCCGAATATGACTGGGACATTCGTCACGCTCTTGACGAATTGTATTCCTCTACCACATTCGCCAAGCTCAACGACCCCGAATGTGGCTTATACTATCAGGGCGCCGTCTATATATTCCAATTCCTCAAATCCGAAATCGAAACCGGCAAAATCGCATAAACTTATCAAGGTTCTTAAAGTCATCAAAAATTACCAGTATTATATAGGAACGAACAATGAGTAAGACTATTCGGCAACATTATGTTCCCAGAACATACCTTAAACATTTTTCTTTTGACGGCAAAAGATTACATACTTTTTTGCTCAATAAAGATACGCCGTCCGTTATCGGTCCTGAAAATTGGGGAGACTATGTGAAAGATATTTCTATTAGTGATGTTTGCGTTGGACAAAATTTTTATACAATTGATGAAGCCAACCAACATAACAATAGAGGTCTAAAGTCAATGGCTTTAGAAAAAGATTTTTTTTCAGAACTACGTAGAGCCCAAACTGTCATCTATAATTCAAACTATAGAGTCTTTAGTGGATTCTGTTCTCAAAGACAATACTCTTACTGCCTCCATCAGATTTTCCAACGAGCAATTATATGATTTGGCGTTTAGCTCATTTGTTCAATATCATAGATCTCCTCGTCAAAGACATTCCATAGAAAGCGTGAATTCTTTAATAAGATATGTTCTTAAATCGGAACGTAAAGAGAAGGGATTAGATGATTCTGAAGATATTAAAGGCTTAGATGTTGCATTCACTCACGCAGATAAAACATACCTAAATACATATTTATGGCGGATGTTTTATGCTAAAATATCATCGTACTGCATACTCATACGGGTTTCTACCAACGGGAATTTATTCACGTCTGATAACCCGGTCGTCATTCACAAACTTGGAGCCAAAGGCAAAGCTGTTTTTGATGTCAATTTTTATCAAGATGAATTTTCTTTGTTTTTCCCCTTGACTCCAAATATAATTCTTGAGTACTATAATCCTTCGTTTTTCCCTGATGCCATTATGATGGATAAGACTATTTCCATCGTGGATAGCGCATACGAGAATCAAGTGAATAAATATCAATATATTAACGCTGAAAGATTTATTTTTCTCCTAAAAATGATTTTTCACTTTTTCTAAAACCAAAACATTAAGAGGTTGTGTCAAAACGCTGACACAACCTCCCCAGAAAAACTAAAATAACAATCTGTTACCCTCGCATCAGCAATTCCGGGAATGTAAATCCTTGCATGGTATAGCAGATAAAGAAGATGGTAGCACTAACAATCCACAGAATAAGCAATGTCCACTTCAACCCGGAAACCATAGGTTGCCAATTGAACACCGGACGGAAGATTGCGAAAACAAGGCTAACCAGAGGAATACCCACTACGAGGATACCTGCAATATATAGTACGATGGCTGACAAAGGAGATGTAGGTAATACAAAATCAATAGCCGGGAACCAAGACATCAACGCTGCACCACCACCAATAGCAACTGCAATAGCGGCAAAGAGCAAAGCCACAAATACAATACCGAAAACAAACAGTACCGGACTGCAAATGATAGCCACAATAATCAGACAAATCTTCAGGAACCAACCGACAATCATTAACAACGTATCACCGGTCCTTTGCATAGAAGTACGAGGTTTATCAGACTTCATATAATCGTTTACATTATTTGTAACTCTCTCAAAACCATCAGTTACAGTCTTTCCAATGTTCTCTACCGTAACAGCTTCACCACGCATGTTCAACTTCTCAGCTGCTGTACGAGCTTCGGGAATCACTATCCAGCAAATGATATAGATAGGGATCAAGAACTTGAAACCAAAAATTGCGCAAAAAACAAGAACCAAACGGAACCAAGTGGAATCCCAGCCTAAATAAACACTAAGCCCCCTATCACGCCACCCAGCATTTTATCGTCCGGATTGCGATACAAACGGCGACGGGTTGAAGTATAAGAAGAATTATTATCACTATTCCAAGAGCCGGAACCATAACCTTCACCGGAGGTACCTTTCGTATTTCCGGCACCGGAGGCAGTATTCTCTTCCGTCCCTGTTTCCATCTCTTCAGGTTTCCCCATACGATTGATTACTTCTTCTACATCGGTTATAGTGATCACCTGAGAGCCAGCAGTCAGCTTCTCTAAAAAAAGTTCAGAGATGCGGAGTTCGATGTCATTTACAATCTCGTCAGCACCAGCTTGTCTTCTAAAGTGCAGTTTCAGATTGCATAGATAGTTATCCAAAAGGCGATAGGCGTCTTCATCAATGTGGAAAACAGTTCCGCCCAAATTTACTGTTAATGTCTTTTTCATTGCTATTTGTTTTTAAAATTTATACTGATACGAGGTTTTTAATATCTTGAATCTAATAGTTGGCTATATGATTCACTGTTTCATTCAACTCACGCCAGGAGATTTCCAACTCTCCAAGAAAAACCTCCCCTTTCGAAGTGAGCTTGTAATATTTACGTGGTGGTCCTTGTGTGGACTCTATCCATTCGTAACTTAACAGATCGTCATTCTTCAGACGAGTGAGCAGCGGGTAAAGCGTTCCTTCCACTACGATCAGCTTGGCTTCCTTTAGTTTCTGGATGATATCCGAAGCGTAGGCCGGTTCTTTGTGAAGCAGTAGCATGATGCAATACTCTAACATGCCCTTACGCATTTGCGACTTTACATTATTTACGTCCATCTCTTATTGGTTTACGATTCGACAATTTTCTATTTTACAGCAAAGATAGCAACTGATTGAAATATAGCTTTTCTTTGTATGACACAAATATATGCATTATCTTAGTACTATGCAATACAAAGTACCTTGTGTTTTATTTAATTAACACTATTATCTATTCACACCTTATTAATAAAGCACCAAGGGAGAGAATAACATATAAGAGAAAAATGTATCTTTGCGACCAAACTGTAAATACAACGAACTATGTTAACTATCAGAAAAGCAACTACAGCCGATTGTGAGCTGATTCATAAACTTGCATGGCAGATATTTCCGGAGACTTACAAGGACATACTTTCACCGGAACAAAACGATTACATGATGGAATGGATGTACTCCATAGAGAACATCCGCAAGCAAATGGAAGAAGAAGGACATGTATATTTCATTGGATACAAGGACAAAGAAGTGTGTGGTTATGTATCTGTGCAACAACAAGGTGAAGATCTATTTCACTTACAGAAAATATATGTACTCCCCTCCTTTCAAGGATTACATTGCGGTAGCTTCTTATTCCATGAAGCCGTCAAATATATCAAGGAAGTACATCCCGGTCCATGCCTGATGGAGTTGAATGTGAACCGTAACAATAAAGCGCTGAATTTCTATGAACGTATGGGAATGAAGAAATTGAGGGAAGGGGATTTTCCGATAGGAAACGGATATTATATGAATGACTTTATAATGGGGCTGGAGATCAATTAGAAATTGAAAATTAAAGGCTGCGCAGTTCAAAAGAGAACCTTGCGCAGCCTTTAATTTTTAATTTTCAATTTCTAATTATTCCGTTACTCGTTCTAACCATTTTACCATGCCAAACATAACGCCCATTGACACAAGACAAATAACAAAGAACACAGTCCAGCACTGCCAGATAGGAATCTTATTATACATCATAGGACCAAGGAATAAGAAGAGATTTCCTATCGCTGTTGCACTCCAACCACAAGCCTTGACACAAGCCCTGAATATGCTTGGGAGCTACCTTAGAAACAAATGAAAGACCAAGCGGCGAAATGAAAAGCTCAGCTACAGTCAGGAAGAAATAAACCACTATCAATACCCATGGTCCGGCTTTCAACCCAGCTTTGGCAGAATCCGCCATTGCCTTAAATTCAGTACCTGACGGGTAACCTTGCATTGCCGAATAAATGGTAAGGAATAAGAATGCAAGTCCTGCAATACCCATACCAATGGCAATCTTCTTAGGAGTAGAAATTTGCTCACCACGACGGGCAAGTGTACCAAAGAAGAGCATTACGAGCGGGGTAAGTACTATCACAAAGAATGGATTGACAGCTTGCCAAATTTCGGGTGCAATACTATCGGTTACTACGAAGTCGCGGGCAAAAAGTGAAAGCGACTGTCCGTTCTGATGGAATGAGAACCAGAAGAAAATCACGATACCCAATACAGCAAACAGTGCATACAAACGTTGCTTTATCTCCTTTGCCATGGCTGCTTTCTCGGCAGGTGTATAAGTCACCGATTCTTGTTTTTCCTTCTTGCCCGGCGTAGGGAATACCTTCCGACACGCAATGAAAATGAAAAAGAAATAAGCATAGCTACTACCGAAGCTATGAATGAATAGTGGATACCTGTATTAAATACATCAAGATATTGGGTACAGAAAACGCTCAAATCAGTTGTTAACGTACCTCCCACTTTGACAACCAGTTCATTTAAATTAGAGAGATTATCGGAAGCCATATCTCCACCTTCCTTAATATATTGATGGCACAATGCAGGCAGATCAGCATTGTACATCATGCTATGAACCTTCAACCACCATTCTCTGAGCAGAGGAGCAACAAAAGGTGCAATCAAACCACCAATATTGATAAATACATAGAATATCTGAAAACCAGAATCACGACGACTCTTAGCCAGCTTCAAGGCTTCAGGTCCTTTTTTCTCAGCTTCTTTTTTTCGAGATTGTCGTACATCTGACCTACGATAGCCTGTAAATTTCCTTTAAAAAGTCCGTTACCGAAAGCAATGAAAAACAAAGAGACACAAGTCAAAGGAAGCAACCAACCAATATTTTCAGTAGTAGACAGTACAGGAATAGATAGAATTACATAACCCAATGACATCACTATCAATCCTGACATGATTGTTCCTTTATAGTTTTGCGTCCTATCGGCAATAATACCGCCTACCAAACTCAGTACATAGATACCACAATAAAAGACCGAGTAGATAATGGAACTGGTTTCGTCACTCAGGCCGAATTTGGAGCAGAGGAACAGTACCAGTACGGCATTCATGATGTAGTAGCCGAACCTTTCGCCCATATTGGAGATAGCAGCTGCCAACAGACCTTTAGGATGATTCTTGAACATAGATATAAGTTTTTAAATTAGTAATTAGATTGATTTTCGTTTATTAAATGCAAATATATACATTTTGCTGAAATAACCTGTAAAAAAGTGAAATTAGTCATGAAAAAGGATGCAAACTTCAGCATGAACCTCCTTAATTAAATCATTTGGATCAAGTTTAAGCTGCAGGCCACGCTGACCTGCACTTATGTAGATATAAGGATAATTGAGACAAGATTCATGAATATATGTAGGAAAAGGTTTCTTCATACCGATAGGAGTACATCCCCCACGAATATATCCCGTCAAAGGAAGTAATTCTTTCATCGGAATAAGATCACACTTCTTATTACCGGAAGCCTTAGCAGCTAGCTTCAGGTCCACTTCATGTTCGCCAGGAATGACACAAACAAAATGACCATTCTTGTCACCATGCAGTACAAGGGTCTTGAATACCTGCTCGATATTCTCCCCAAGCTATCAGCCACATGAATAGCACTCAAATCATTTTCATCCACTTCATAGGGAATCAGTTCGTATGCAATTTTGGCCTTGTCCAAAAAGCCTTGCCGCATTTGTTTTATTGATCTTCATAATTTATCCTTTTAATTCTTCTTTCAGGAATTTAGGTGTATATCCCTTCTTACTTTTCGCCACTTCTTCCGGTGTGCCGCAGCTGAGGAGTTGCCCCCACCCTTACCACCGTCAGGACCCATATCGATGATATAATCAGCCATCTTGATAACATCCAGATTGTGCTCGATGACAATCACTGTGTTACCTTTGTCCACCAGTTTATTAAGTACATTCATCAGTACACGAATGTCCTCAAAGTGAAGTCCGGTAGTAGGCTCATCAAGGATATAAAGGGTTTTTCCCGTATCTCGCTTGGAAAGTTCCGTAGCCAATTTCACACGTTGGCTTTCACCACCGGAAAGTGTGGTGGAAGATTGTCCTAACTTTATATATCCCAGACCGACTTCCTGTATCACCTTAATCTTATTCAGAATCTGCGGCACATTTTCAAAGAACTCCACCGCACGGTTAATGGTCATATCCAGTACATCAGCAATAGATTTTCCCTTGAAGCGCACTTCCAATGTCTCACGATTATAGCGTTTGCCATGACAGACTTCACAGGGTACATATACATCGGGCAGGAAGTTCATTTCAATAGTTTTGTAACCATTTCCCTGGCACGCTTCACAACGTCCGCCACTCACATTGAAGGAGAAGCGCCCCGGTTTATAACCGCGTATCTTGGCTTCCGGTAATCCTACAAACAAATTACGAATATCAGAAAAAACTCCCGTATAAGTGGCCGGATTAGAACGCGGTGTACGTCCCAACGGAGACTGATCCACATTTACCACCTTATCGATGTTTTCCAATCCCTCAATGCTATCGTATTCCAGGGGATCCTGAAGCGAGCGATAGAATTTCTGCGAAAGAATAGGTTGCAATGTTTCGTTGATAAGAGTAGATTTTCCGCTACCGGATACACCGGTGACACAGATCAACTTACCAAGAGGAAATTCCACATCCACCCCTTTCAGGTTATTCCCCGTGCACCACGCAACCAGAGGCTATGCCCATTACCTTCACGACGTTTTTTGGGTATTTCTATCTCACGTTCACCATTAAGATATTGTGATGTCAATGTATGCGTCTCCAACATTTCCTTCGGAGTTCCTGCAAAAACAACCTCACCACCCAAGCGTCCGGCTTTCGGACCCATATCAATCACATAATCGGCAGCCATCATCATATCCTTATCATGCTCCACAACAATGACGGAGTTACCGATATCCCTCAGCTCCTTCAGAGAATGAATTAGCCGCTGATTATCCCGCTGATGCAAGCCAATACTCGGCTCATCAAGAATATAAAGTACATTTACCAATTGCGAACCGATTTGGGTAGCCAAACGAATACGCTGGCTCTCACCGCCGGAAAGGGTTACAGAACCACGGTCAAGAGCAAGGTAATCCAGTCCCACATCCAACAGGAATTTCAAACGGGTGCGGATTTCTTTCAATATTTCGACAGCAATTTGTTTCTGTTTATTATCCAGATACTGATCGACATTCATCAGCCAGTCGTAAAGCTCATTGATATCCATACAAGACAGTTCATAGATATTCTTATCATGGACACGGAAATGAAGGGCTTCTTTATTCAATCTTGCTCCTTTACATTCAGGGCATACAGTAGTTTTAGCAAACTGTTCCGCCCACTTTTGCGCAGTAGCGGAAGCATCCTTTTCCTGTAACATCTGAATATACTTCACTACTCCCTCAAACGTTACAAAGTAATCGGAGGAAGTGCCGATAAGAGAGCTTTTAATCTTAATACGCTCATCCGAACCGTAGAGAATTTCATCAATGGCTTCATCTGGCAACTCCTTAACAGGAGTCTTCAAGGTAGCTTCATATTTTTCCAATAAAGCGGCAATCTGCCAGAAAATCATGCTATTCTTGTACTTACCTAATGGAATGACAGCTCCTTCGTATATAGAAAGTTCCCGATCCGGAATCACTTTTTCCACATCAATCTGATTCACAACTCCCAATCCCTTACATTTAGGGCAAGCACCTTGCGGAGAGTTGAATGAAAAATTGTGGGGCGCCGGCTCACGGTAGGACAACCCGGTAACAGGACACATTAACCGTTTACTATAGTGACGAACATTTTCGGATTGCAAATCAAGTATCATCAACAAGCCGTCACCTTGCTGCATCGCGGTAGCCACACTGTTTTTCAGACGGACATCATCTTTGTCCGTCACAATCAGTTTATCGATAACTACCTCGATATCATGGTTCTTATAACGGTCCAACTTCATGCCGGGTAATGCCTCCCTGATTTCACCGTCTACACGAACATAGAGATACCCTTTCTTACGCACCTGTTCGAACAGTTCTTTATAATGTCCCTTACGAGTACGGACTAATGGAGCCAGAATATAAATTTTCTTGCCTTTATAATCATTCAGGATCAAATCAAGAATTTGCTCTTCAGTGTATTTTACCATTCTTTCACCCGAAAGATAAGAATAAGCTATACCGGCACGTGCATAAAGCAAACGTAAATAATCATAAATTTCCGTTGTTGTGCCGACTGTAGAACGGGGATTCTTATTCGTCGTTTTTTGTTCAATAGAAATTACCGGACTCAATCCCGTAATCTTATCGACGTCGGGACGCTCCAGATTTCCCAGGAAATTACGGGCATACGCAGAAAAGGTTTCGATATACCGACGCTGTCCTTCGGCAAAAATCGTATCGAATGCCAAGGACGACTTACCGCTTCCGCTCAGTCCCGTAATAACGGTAAGACTGTTACGGGGAATTTCCGCATCGATATTTTTTAGATTGTGCACGCGCGCACCATATACATTGATGTATTCTGTTTCTTCTGTCATTTATCTTAATATATTAATATCACTTTTAATCTTGTAATTAACTCCATCTGCTCCCTCCGCTTCTACCACTATAAAATAAACACCTTCAGGAACATTCTTTCCATGCGCAGTACCGTCCCATCCTGCATCAATATTCTGTAATCCCCAGCGGTAAAGTTCTTGTCCCCAACGATTGAAAATATACGCATTGAAGCGGACCAGCGACTTGTGCTTTACACGAAACACATCATTCACTCCGTCGCCATTAGGCGAAAAAAGCATTCGGCACTTTAAGTTCCGATTCGGTAATACGAATCATAAAAGTACCGGAAATATTCGTTTCTTCCGTCTCAATATCCGTTATAATCAGACGAACATAAAACATACCTGACTCCTGAAAACTATAAATAGTTTCAGCATCAAAACGTGTCAGAAAGATATCGTTGAAAGCAGCGTCGCGAGAAAAATTCCACTCATAACGCAGATTTACCGTTTCGTCCGATTCTCCTCCGGAATCTTCGTCTCTCCACACGAATCGGAATTCAAGAGGAGCAGCACCGGTATATGTATCATCTGGCGAAATGGTAACTTTCTCTTCAGGAATTGCTCCGTTTTCAGAAAGCAAGATTGCCACGGGAGACATATCCAACAGTTCTGTCTTTCCCCCGTCAGCCCACACCGGTAAATATCAAGCAGCAACATTGCTGCACAACCGATATATGAAAACAATCCGCATCGCATAATACCTGCAAAAATAACGGTTTCCAAGCGAATATCAGCGGATACATGGGATTTTTCAGTTTTAAAATGCACAATATTATTTCTTAACGCATTCCTTTCGTTAATTTTAGGCAAAATTCTTACCTTTGCAGCTACTTTGGGAAATTGTAAACGTAAACCAACGATATCGAATGAGAACGATTAACCGGATTTTCTGCTCCTTGCTGCTTGCCGGCGCATGCAGTCTCGGTGCAATTGCGCAAGAGAACCAGTCATATTTTCTGCATACCATTGAAAAAGGCCAAAGCCTTTATTCCATATCCAGTATGTATGGTGTCACACAGTCGGACATCGTAAAGTTAAATCCAGGAAGTGATGAAAAAATATTCGTAGGACGCACTCTCCGTATTCCACGGACAGCTGCCAATACTCAGACAGAAACCTTTCACACCATAGCACAAGGTGAAACGCTCTATCGGCTAACCGTCAAGTACGGTGTATCTGCCAAAGCCATTTGTGATGCCAATCCCGGACTGAGTGCGGAAAACTTCCGCATCGGACAGGTAATACGCATACCTTCTGCCAGCGAAGCCGATGTAGTCACCACTGAAAATGTTACAGAAGCTGCCATCCCCACTATCCAAGGCCCCGTACAATCACGTTGCCGGGATATGCACAAGGTAAAACGGAAAGAAACCGTATACAGCATCAGTCGTGAATATGGCATCTCAGAGGCAGAATTAATAGCTGCCAACCCTGAATTGCAAGGTGAAGATAAGATTAAAAAAGGTACTTTCTTATGTATTCCTTATCCTACCGCACAAGTAGAGAAACCCGCGCAACCACAGGTAGCACCCAGCAACAGTGAATTATTCAGCGAAAAATAAAAAAGAAACAGAACGCTTCAGCACTATCAAAGCCGCTCTTATCCTTCCTTTCCTGGATGTTTCCAAAAAGTGAAGCAGCACGCATGGTAGAGTACTACGAAGGATTCCTCATGGCTGTAGACAGTTTGAAACGCAGTGGAGTTTCCATTGATCTATACACTTACAACTCAGGTCCTGAGAATGCGTCTCTGAACCCCATTCTTTCCAAAAAAGAAATGAAAGATATGGATATTATCTTTTGGTCCGTTACACCAGCAGCAAGTCAAACCTTTGGCAGATTTTGCACAGAAGAATGATATCCGCCTGGTAGTACCATTTACCTCCAAAGACAACAACGTATTCCGCAACCCATCCATTTATCAGATTAATACTCCTCAATCATACCTTTATTCTGAAGTGTACGATCACTTTGTACGTCAGTTCCCAAATGCTAACGTAATCTTTATAGAAGCCAGCACGGGCACAAAAGATAAAGTAGAATTTATCAAAGGTCTGAAAGACGAACTGAAAAACCGTTCCATTCCTATGAAATCATTGAAAGAGGATGCAACGGTAGAATCTCTGAAAACTGTATTACGTACCGACCGGGAAAATATATTCATTCCCACTTCGGGAAACAACATGACTTTGATAAAGATACTTCCCCAATTGACTTTGTTGGTTCGCGATAATCCGGAAAGCAATATTCATTTGTTCGGTTATCCGGAATGGCAAACTTATACAAAAGATCACTTGGAAGCATTCTTCGAACTGGATACTTACTTCTATTCATCATTCTATACCAACAACCTGTTACCTGCCGCCATCAATTTCACAAAGAGTTATCGCAGATGGTATGGTAAGGAAATGGACGAACGCTATCCCAAATTCGGAATGTTGGGCTTTGATACCGGCTATTTCTTCCTGAAAGGTCTGTCGCGTTATGGTTCTGAATTAGAAAAGAACATGCAACGCATGGATCTGGTACCTATCCAGACCGGATTCAAATTCCAACGTGTAAACAATTGGGGTGGATTCATCAACAAGAAAGTATTCTTTGTACATTTCACCAAGAATTATGAGTTGGTAAAACTGGATTATGATTGATTACAGAAGTTTTAAATCCAAAGACAATGAAGATAAAAAAATAGTATAGGGGCTGCCTTGTTGCTTGCCGCATGGGCTTTGCCCAGTCATGCACAGATTGGCGAACAACGCCAGAACTTTGCAGTAGGCTTCAACGGTGGTATCAATATCAATAGCGTCAGCTTCTCTCCTACGGTCCGGCAAAAAGCCTGATGGGTATCAACGGAGGCTTAACAGCACGCTATATCTCCGAGAAATACTTCAGCATGATTTTGGTGCACAAGTCGAACTAAACTTTTCTCAACATGGTTGGAGTGAATTTGATGAAGATCACCCCGAACTGGAATATATACGCAAGATGAATTATGTAGAAATACCGCTTCTAGCACATCTGGCATTCGGCAGAGACCGTGGAGTGCAGTTTTTCGTTCATGCAGGTCCGCAGATAGCTTTTTTTATCAGTGATACCAGGAAGAAGAATGACGCATGGAACAACTATACCTCTACTCCTGAGCAACACGATAAGAATGTAGAAAACAAATTCGATTATGGTATTACCGGTGGTGCCGGATTGGAACTACGTACCAAAGCCGGCAATTTCCTAGTAGAGGGCAGATACTACTATGCTCTGTCCGATTTCTACAAAAGCACCAAGAAAGACTATTTCTCCCGTTCAGCACACGGCACTATAGTAGCGAAAATAACCTATCTGTTTGATCTCAAAAAATAAATTCCCTAATACAGAAGAATAAATTACTCAATACAGAAAAAAGAAATTCCCCAATACAAGATAAAAAAGCGTCCGAGACTTCTGTACGAAATCCCGGGACGTTTCTTTTATCTGCTTTCTCTTATTTTCTCAATCTGAAACTATCCGCTGCTTTCACCATTACTTCATCACGATAAATAGCACGGAAAGACAAATAATTCAAAACAATAGAAATTGCGGGGAGACACAGTGCCCAACCTAATTGAAAAAGACATTGCCTCCAAATCATCTTTCAACATAAACATAAATACGAAAAATGCCGCATAATATCCAATCAATAAAATACTGTTGAATACCGTCATACGAACTTGCAACATCCGGTTACGAAACAGGAAAATAGTACAGAATGCCACAACAGTACTCAAAAACAAAATTCCAAATAATCCCCACGTAGATTGAAAGGCATCACTTGCCAGCGTTACACCCAATGGCTTAAAAACAAATGCAGTAACTCCATCCGAAGCTATAAATTGCCCTACCGGCAAACACATAGCTGCTATCAGCAAGCCTGTCACAATTAATAAATAGACAGATTGAATTCGTTGTATCATAGTTCTTTTTCTTTGTTAAAGCAACAAAGGTGTGCCTAAGTAAACTTTACTCGGGCACACCTTTGCAGTAATTTCATTTACTGTAATTTTTCTTTTTCTTTAGCCGGGTTACGATAGTAGATCTTACCTTCAACGTACTCTTGCGTTGCGATCAATGTCGGCTTCGGCAATTTCTCATAATAGCGTGAAATTTCAATCTGCTCCCGATTTTCGAATACCTCTTCCAGGTTGTCATTATAGGAAGCAAATTCTGACAGCTTCTTGGAAAGATCACTTTTGATCTCTACACTGATCTGATTCGAACGCTTACCTATAATAGATACGGTTTCGTACACGTTACCGGTATCTGCACACAACTCCATCATGTCACGGGTAACCGTGCTGCTGGGGAGCATTAGTTTTCTTGTAATCCATAAATATCTAAATTAATATTATCCTAACTCTGTTTATCTTCATTCAATATCTTCTCTGAATCTTTTAAAGATTCTATCGGCTTCCTTCATATATTTACTTTCAGGAAACTCGTTCTTGAAAGCGTAATATTCATCCACCGTTTCACGATAACGCTCTGCCCTCTTATCTTCCACACTATATATGGCCATTTCATATTTGGCACGCAAAATAAGAATAGACAGGTCTTCGCGAAGGTTTGTATAAGGATAGTCCTTCAAAGCGTTTTGCGCAGTAATTACACAAGACTGATAATTGTTTCCTAGGTAATTACCCAAGTTATAGTACAATTTGGCTGAAAGATATTCTTTCATCACCAATTTATCCTGCAACTTAAATATCATATCCTGAGCTTCTTCCTTCTTTGAACTTTGCGGGAAGTACTCCATAAACATTTGTAATTGCTGAATAGCGGCATAAGTACCAGACTGGTCAAGACGGGGTTCAGGGGTATCCAGATACAATGCTTTTTCCTGCATGGAAACGTGCCAGTTCGGTAAACGTACCACGAGGATATACATTAAAATATTGAACGAATGTTTGGGCGGCTGTCTGATAGTCTTTCTGATTATAATAGCTCATACCCAGCATATAGAGGGATTCCTCTGCCTTGTCCGTACCCTTAAGGATAGCAATTAACTCATTAAGCAATGTTGCAGCACGATTATACTGTCCTTTTGCGAAGTAGTTCTTTGCCGCCTCATACTTATACTCATAGTCGGTGCTCTTTAACAGCTTATTGTATTCTCCACACGAGGAGAGCAACACTGCCGCAAGCAAAGTTATTAAGATATTCTTCTTCATTCTTAGCTTTTCAAATAATGTGCAAAGATAAAGGTTCGCACCGAATAAACCAATGATACGAACCTTAATTTTTCAAAAACCAGGAAATGACCGACAAACGCCAATCAATTCACGACGAACCGGGATAATGAACAGTCTGAAAAAAACAGTCATTATAATTTATACAAATCGCTCGCCGCAAGCAAATCTACTTTCTTTTCAGTCAGTACACGAATACAGTTTTCCATATCGTTGGGACGAATAATGACATTCGCCGTTTCACCATTGGCAAATGAATACATATATTCAATGAAAACACCCTCATCGGACAAAAAACGCAGGACTTTTGACAACGAGCCCGGAATATTAGGACAATTAATGCCCACCACATCCGTCACATTCACAGCAAAATGATTATCTTTTAAAGCTTTATATGCCTTATCCGGTTCAGACACAATGCCACGAAGAATACCAAAATCAGCATTCTCGGCAATACAGAGAGCGGAAAGATTGACACCTTCTTTCGCAAGCACTTCAGTCACTTCTGTCAGACGACCAGACTTATTCTCAAGGAAAATAGAAAGTTGTTTTGCTACCATAATAAATGGATTACAAATTACTAATTATGAATTACAAATCGCGAATTACCAATTATGAATTACAAAATCGCTGTAATTAGTAATCGGTAATTCGTAATTATTAAAGTTTCCGATTATCAATCACACGTTTAGCTTTACCCACACTACGTTCGATGCTGCGAGGTTCTACCAAACGAACATCCACACCCAGTCCCAGGACACTTTGAAGACGACCGGCCAATTTTTTTCTTTAATGCCAGCATTTTATTGATTTCATCAGAGTAGTATTCTGGACGCACTTCAACCTGTAATTCCATGGTATCGGTATTATTCTTACGATCCACGATCAAAAGATAATGCGGTTCAAATTCTTCCATCTCAAGAATGACGGACTCGATCTGAGTCGGGAATACATTGACACCACGGATAATCAGCATATCGTCACTACGTCCCAGGATACGGTCCATACGAACCAGCGTACGTCCACAAGTACATTTGTCATAATGCAAGGCAGTAAGATCCTTGGTACGGTAACGCAACAGAGGCATACCTTCTTTGGTCAGATGGGTGAATACAAGTTCGCCTGTCTCACCGGGAGCAGCCGGTTCCAAGGTATTCGGATTGATAATTTCAGGGAAGTAATGGTCTTCGTTAAGGTGAGTACCATGCTGACATTCACACTCATAACCTACACCGGGACCAGCAATCTCACTCAATCCATAGATGTCATAGGCTTTAATGCCCAGTTTTTTTCTTCAATCTCATTACGCATATTCTCTGTCCAGGGTTCTGCACCGAAAGCCCCTATTTTCAGTTTGAATTCTTCGCGGGGCAAACCGGAATCTTTAATGGCATCAGCCAGATAGAGAGCATAAGAAGGCGTACAACAAAGTACCGTAGAACCAAAATCATGCATCAATGTAATCTGCTTTTTTCCGTGTTTCCGCTTGACATCGGAATTACGGAAGCACCTATATTTTCAGCGCCTGCATGAGCACCCAGCCCGCCTGTAAACAAGCCATACCCGTAGGCTACATGAAAAAAGTCGGAACTATCCGCACCATAAGCTGTAAAAGCACGCGAAAGACATTCTGCCCAAGACGAAAGGTCCTTGCGGGTGTATCCTACTACGGTGGGCTTACCTGTAGTACCGGACGAGGCATGAATACGTACGATCTGGCTCATAGGCACGGCACAAAGTCCGAAAGGATAATTATCGCGCAAGTCATATTTGGTAGTAAAAGGAAGTTTTACGATATCATCTATACTATTAATATCGTCCGGAGTGATCCCCAGTTCCTGCATTTTCTTACGGTAGAAAGGAGTGTTGTGATAAACATGCTCCACGATCTTTTTGAGGCGAATGCTTTGGATTTTACGGAGACTTTCACGATCCATACATTCGATGCTTTCATTCCAAATCATGTCTTTGTTGTATTACATTGATGGTTATTATTAATTCTTATTTCCTGCAAAGGAATAAAAAAATTTTGTTTATCTCAAGTATTTTCCCGAATATTGCCGACCATAAGGAGAGAAAATGAATAAATTTGAATTAACATCCGCCTATAAGCCCACCGGCGATCAGCCGGAAGCTATTGCAGAGCTCACTGAGGGCGTACTTCAGGGAGTTCCGGCACAAACGTTACTTGGTGTCACCGGTTCGGGAAAGACGTTCACCATAGCTAATGTTATTGCTAATATCAATAAACCAACGTTAATATTAAGCCATAATAAAACGTTGGCCGCACAACTTTACAGTGAATTTAAGTCTTTCTTCCCCAATAATGCCGTAGAATACTACGTTTCTTATTATGATTATTATCAGCCGGAAGCTTATCTTCCGTCTTCTGATACATATATAGAAAAGGACCTTGCCATCAATGATGAAATAGACAAACTGCGTCTTGCCGCTACTTCTTCCCTACTCTCGGGCCGGAAAGACGTAGTGGTCGTGTCTTCTGTATCCTGCATCTATGGTATGGGAAATCCGTCCGACTTCTATAACAATGTGATAGAAGTACAGCAAGGAAAAGCATTCAGCCGGAACGTTTTTCTACGTCGTTTGGTGGACAGTCTTTATGTACGCAATGACATTGACCTGAATCGTGGTAACTTCCGTGTGAAAGGAGATACGGTAGACATTTATCTGGCGTATGCCGATAATCTGCTGCGTATCATTTTCTGGGGAGATGACGTAGACAGCATCGAAGAAGTTGATCCGATAAGCGGTGTTACCATCGCCCGCTTTGATGCATATAAGATATATCCCGCTAATCTGTTCATGACCACTAAGGAAGCCACTCTGCGAGCTATTCACGAGATTGAAGACGACTTGCACAAGCAAGTGCAATGGTTTGAAAATCAGGGACGTCCCTTTGAAGCGAAACGCCTTCAGGAGCGGGTTACCTATGATATGGAAATGATACGCGAATTAGGGCACTGTTCAGGCATAGAAAACTATTCGCGCTATTTCGATGGGCGTAAAGCCGGCAGTCGTCCTTACTGTTTATTGGATTTCTTCCCGGAAGATTTTCTGATTGTCATTGATGAAAGCCATGTAAGTGTACCGCAGATTCGAGCCATGTATGGGGGTGACCGCGCACGTAAAATAAACCTTGTGGAATATGGTTTCCGTCTTCCGGCTGCCATGGACAATCGTCCGTTGAAGTTCGAAGAATTTGCGGAAATGGCAAAACAAGTGATTTATGTGAGTGCAACACCTGCCGACTATGAACTTATCCAGTCGGAAGGTATAATTGTGGAACAAGTGATTCGTCCTACCGGATTGTTAGATCCTATAATCGAAGTACGTCCCAGCCATAATCAGATAGATGATCTCATGGAGGAAATCCAGATACGGATCGAGAAGAACGAACGCACGCTGGTAACAACGCTTACTAAGAGAATGGCGGAAGAGTTAACAGAATTCTTACTGAATAACGATGTGAAGTGTAACTACATCCACAGCGATGTAGATACCTTGGAGCGCGTAAAGATTATGAGTGATTTGCGTGAAGGCATCTATGATGTCCTTATTGGTGTCAACCTGCTGCGTGAAGGGCTGGATTTACCGGAAGTGTCACTTGTAGCCATTCTTGATGCAGATAAGGAAGGTTTCCTACGTTCTCACCGCTCGCTGACTCAGACTGCCGGACGTGCCGCCCGAAATGTAAACGGAATGGTCATCATGTATGCCGACCGTATCACCGATAGTATGCGACTGACAATTGATGAAACGAACCGTCGCCGCGAAAAAGCAGCTGAAATATAATGAAGAACATGGCATTACGCCTCAACAAATCAAGAAAGGGAAGAATCTGAATGTATTTGCATCAAATGCTCCAACAGAAGACAGTTATATCGAAAAAGGAGCGACGATCACTCCCCGCCCCTACATCGAACAAGAAAGCTCTGCTCATATTGCCGCCGACCCAATTGTACAATACATGTCTCGCCCGCAATTGGAAAAAGAGCATCGAACGTACCAGAAAGCTTATGCAGGAAGCTGCCAAGAAACTTGACTTCATTGAAGCGGCACAATATCGTGACGAATTACTGAAAATGGAAGATATGCTGAAAGAAAAAGTCTAATACCACTTTTCTTAAAATAGTCCCCGCCTTTTCTTAAAATAAATAGAGAAAGCGGGGATTTTCACTAATAAGTGTTATTAAACATACTTTTTTTTTCTTGGATAATTTGCAGTTATCCTGAAAGTACGTATCTTTGCACTGTGTTTTTCATAGTATTAGATTTAAGGTTAACAAAGGTTGGAGTACAGCGGTACTCCTTTTTTATGCCCATATACTTGGTATGCACAAAATCGGCCGATACTCAAAGTACCTGATAGGAAGATTTCGGCCAGTTCTGCCTGATGTAATCAACTTTACTATCTTCCGTCACCAGATAATCAATGTCTCCTAAAGAAGCAACGCTATAAGCTTCAGCCGTATTCAACTTATGGCTGTCTGCCAGTATAATCCTTTTTGCGCACGTTCCATCATGAGGCGTTTCATCATAGCCTCTTCCCTATCCGGTCCGGTAAGTCCTTGATGGGGATGTACATTACTGATACCCAGCACCAACCAATCCGGCCGTATAGTCTGTAATGCCTGGAAAACAGAAACTCCGACTGTCACTTGAGAAGAAGGAAATACTTTTCCGCCAAGGAAAATCAATTCCAGATTAGGATGATGCATCAAGACATTTACAATAGGAAAACTATTGGTATAAATGCTTAATTCCGCATCTACAGGAATCTGTCGGGCTACTTCCAGATTGGACGTACCACCATCCATCAACACAATATCTCCGGGACTGAACAATGGAATCACCTTGGTTTGCCATCTGCTGCTTTCCTGCTATCCCCGTATTCAGCCTATCGGTAAATTCTACCGGAATACCTGACCGGGCAATGGCACCTCCATGTACTTTAGTCAATAAACCAAGCTCATCCAATTCTGCCAAATCTCGCCGTAAAGTATCATCTGACACTCCCAGTTCTGAACTTAATGCGGTAATGTAAATCCGATAATTCTGATTAATACGGTTTAAAATGTACTGATGTCTTTCTTCTTTAAGCATATCTCCATGTGTTTAAATATTGCATATTACCGCGAATATACTTATATTTAAGCATGAAAACAATAAATACTGAGCGATTATTTGAAATTATGCGGGGTTTTGCAATTTATAAAATAGATAATATATAAAAACCGCAAGTACAAGAAAACCCCGCATAGTAGTAAAATAAGTAATAGCTCGCTTTTTATAAGAAAAACGAATGTTTAATTATTAATAAAACTTAAAAGTATGAGACAACAGATCTTGGTAGACATGGATGGAGTATTGGCAGATGTATATGCCCAGTTGATCATTTTCGAACACAGGGATTCAGGGATCAAACTGAACATTGAAAACATGTATGGAAAAACCGAACTGGAAGCTTTTCCTTCTTTCGAGAAACATGTGAGAAGTAAAGGTTTCTTCAGAACAGCTCCTCTTATTCCCGGAAGCATAGAGGGATTGAAATATCTGAATGAGAAATACAACGTGTTGATTGTATCTTCGGCCACCGAGTTCCCACAAAGTCTGAATGAAAAGGAAGAATGGCTGAGCGAGCATTTTCCATTCATCACGTGGGAACAAATGATATTTTGCGGCCGTAAGGATAGCATCAGAGGAAACATCATGATCGATGATCATCCCAAGAATCTTTCTACATTCGATGGAGAACGGTATTTATTTGCACAACCACATAATATGTGTGTGCCGGACCGTAACTATCACAGAGTATCGGGCTGGCAAGATATTATCAGGCTGTTATAGGCAGACTATCAGTATATGATAAAACACTATCAATTCATCTTATCGGAATTGCCTATCTTTGCCGCACTTATCAATATTCAGAAATCTAAAAAAAGAAGAAAAACATGAGCATCAGAAAACGAATGAATGTGTTGTTTGGAACGTTACTGCTGACCGGCAGTCTGTTTTCACAAAATGTATGCGTATCTACCCCTGAAACCTCCCTGGTACTCTCGGCACCTGTCGGTGGTGAGCTGAAACATGTATACTATGGAGATAAACTCTCGGAGGTAGATTTGCAGAATATAAATCTTACAGGAACTCCGGACATGCCCGCTTATCCTGTGTATGGACTCAACTGTCCCGGAGAATCCGCTTTAGCCGTAAAACATGCCGACGGCAACATGACTTTGCAGATGGAAATCGTACAGGTAAAAACGAGCAAAGAAGAAAATGCGGAAATCACTGCCATCGAACTGAGAGACAAGGTATATCCTTTCTATGTAAACGTGTATTATAAAGCCTATCAAGATGCAGATGTCATCGAGATATGGACAGAAATCCGACATCAGGAAAAGAAACCGGTTATACTCAATCAGTTTGCCTCTGCTTTCTTACCTATTCGCCGGGGCAATGTCTGGCTATCTCATCTTTACGGATCATGGGCGAACGAAGGACGTTTGTGCCAAGAGGCATTGGAACCCGGCATGAAGGTAATAAAGAATAAGGACGGGGTACGAAACTCGCACACCTCACATGCCGAAGTCATGTTCTCACTGGATGGAAAGCCACAGGAAAATGCGGGTTGTGTCATTGGCGCCGCCCTCTGTTACAGTGGTAACTACAAACTGCGTATTGATACGCACGACGATGAATATCACCGGTTCTTTGCCGGAATCAATGAGGAAAATTCAGCTTACTCATTAAAGAAAGATGAGATTTTCCGTACTCCCGAACTTTTAACTTACAGTAATGAGGGATTAAGCGGAAGTAGCCGGAACTTCCATCGCTGGGCACGCCTGCACAAGCTTGCTCATGGCACTGTTCCCCGCAAGATTTTACTGAATAGCTGGGAAGGTGTCTACTTCGACGTTAACCAGGCGGGTATGGATCAGATGATGAGTGATATCGCTTCCATGGGTGGTGAATTGTTCGTGATGGATGATGGTTGGTTTGGCGACAAATATCCGCGTAAAAATGACAGTTCTTCTCTTGGAGATTGGGTAGTGGATAAGAATAAGTTACCCAATGGCATTGAAGGTCTGCTGAAAGATGCACAAAAGAATGGTGTCAAGTTCGGCATCTGGATAGAACCGGAAATGGTGAATACCACCAGTGAACTGTATGAAAAACATCCGGACTGGGTGATTAAGGCTCCCGAACGTGACGTGGTGCAGGGACGTGGTGGTACACAAGTAGTACTGGATCTTGCCAATCCGCAGGTACAGGAATTTATCTTCAAGATTGTAGATGATCTTATGAGTAACTACCCGGAAATCGACTACATCAAATGGGATGCCAATATGTCCATCTTAAATCATGGTTCCAATTATCTGACGAAAGACAATCAAAGCCACATGTATATTGAATTCCACCGTGGCTTTGAGAAAATATGCCAGCAAATACGCGCTAAATATCCGGACCTTACCATACAGGCTTGCGCCAGCGGCGGCGGTCGTGTCAACTATGGCATCCTGCCCTACTTCGATGAGTTTTGGGTAAGTGATAATACGGATGCTCTGCAACGTATCTATATGCAATGGGGAACTTCATATTTCTTCCCTGCCATTGCCATGGCATCGCATATCAGTGCCGCTCCCAACCACCAGACTTTCCGCACCATTCCTTTAAAATATCGCATTGACGTAGCGATGAGTGGTCGCCTGGGTATGGAAATACAACCAAAGAATATGACAGAAGAAGAGAAGACACTTTGCAAGAATGCCATCGCTGAATATAAAACGATCCGTCCGGTAGTGCAACTAGGTGATATCTATCGTTTAATGTCTCCGTATGATAAATTGGGAGTAGCTTCTATGATGTATGTAACGCCCGAAAAAGATAAGTCGGTGTTCTATTGGTGGAAGACAGAACACTTTGTCAACCAGCATCTGCCACGAGTGAAAATGGCAGGACTCTCTCCCGATAAACTTTACAAAGTGCATGAACTGAACCGGATAGATAATGATCCGCTGAGTTTTGAGGGAAAGACATTTAGTGGTGCTTATCTGATGGCGAATGGGTTGGAGATACCTTATAATCATAAGGTAGATTACCATAAGCAGAATGATTATTCAAGCAGGGTGCTTTGGCTGGAAGAGGTGAAATAGCAAAAAGTGATTAGGGTTTAGCGAATAGTGCCATTCGGTATATTATTTTTTAGACGCGGATGACGCAGATAACGCGGATTTAAAAGGCTACGCTATAGAAGTATTTTATTTAAAATCCGCGTCATCCGTGTCATCCGCGTCTAAAAGATTATTTATTATTTAACTCATAACCTTATAGAAACAAATTAATTCCCCCACCAATCCCAATAATTTCACATTTTTGCGTATGTTTGTACAAAAGTTCAATCCAGCAAATCTACATGGAATTATTAGTATATAAAGCCTCAGCCGGCTCAGGAAAGACATTCACCCTTGCTGTAGAGTATATCAAGCACCTGATACTGAATCCAAGGGCCTATCGGCAAATACTGGCCGTAACTTTTACCAATAAAGCTACGGCAGAAATGAAAGAACGTATTCTGCAACAACTTTACGGTATCTGGTTAAGTGATCCGGCATCAGAGCCCTACCTGAACCGTATCCGGGAAGATTTACAACAGAAAAACTTATCTGACTCTGACATCCGTCGGGCAGCGGGAACAGCATTGCAATACATGCTGCATGATTACAGCCGTTTCCGCGTAGAAACCATCGACTCCTTCTTCCAGTCCGTAATGCGCAATCTGGCACGGGAACTGGAACTGAGTCCTAACCTGAATATAGAACTGAACAACGCCGACGTACTGAGCGATGCCGTGGACAGCCTCATTGAAAAACTGACACCTTCCTCCCCTGTCCTGGCTTGGTTGCTGGATTATATCAACGAACGCATTGCCGATGACAAACGCTGGAATGTATCCGATGAGATCAAGCGATTCGGCTGGAATATATTCGACGAAGGTTACATAGAACGCGGTGAAGGACTCCGGCAACAACTGAAAGAACCGGATATAATCAAACTGTACCGTAATGTGTTGCGGGAAATGGAGACTGAGGCTCTGGAACAAATGAAAAGCTTCTACGACCAGTTCATCGGAGAATTGGAATCACATGCACTCACCGCCGAAGAGCTGAAAGGCGGAACGCGAGGCATAGGCAGTTATTTCCGTAAATTGCGTGACGGACGGTTATCAGACAAAGATGTGCTGAACGCCACTCTGAAGAATAGCTTAGATGACGCAAAGAATTGGGCCACCAAGACTTCGCCCCGAAAGAACGATATCATCCATCTGGCAGAAACAAGTCTGCTCCCTTTATTGCAGGATGCAGAAACATTCAGACCCCGCAACAACAAGACCGTAAACAGTTGCCGGTTATCACTGCAACACCTGAACAAATTGCAACTGCTTGCCCACATTGACGCAGAAGTACGGGAGCTGAACCGCGAACACAACCGTTTCCTGTTGTCAGACACCAACGCCTTGCTCCATAACCTGGTACGGGATGGAGACTCTTCATTCGTATTCGAGAAAATCGGCGCCAATATCCGGAACGTAATGATCGATGAATTCCAGGACACCAGCCGTATGCAATGGGATAACTTCAAAATCCTATTGCTCGAAGGTCTTTCACAAGGAGCCGACAGCTTGATTGTAGGAGACGTGAAACAATCCATCTACCGCTGGAGAAACGGAGACTGGGGAATCCTGAATGCACTGGGTACCAAAGAAACGCCTATTCCCTACCCTGTACGTGTAGAAACTTTAAAAACAAACCGTCGAAGCGAAACAAATATCATCCGTTTTAACAACAGTTTGTTTACGGCCGCAGTGGAGTACCTGAATATGCTCCATCTGAAAGAATTACAGGAAGATTGCCGTCCGTTGCAGCAAGCTTATGCCGACGTGGCACAGGAATCTCCACGAACCGAAGCCAAAGGATACATCAAGGCGACTTTCCTGGAACCGGACGAAGAACACGATTATACGGAACTGACCATCATCTCTTTAGGCGAAGAAGTGCAGAGACTACTGGCTGCCGGTGTAAAATTAAACGATATCACCATCCTCGTTCGCAAGAATAAAAACATTCCTCCCATTGCCGATTACTTCGACAAAACAATGCATCTGCCCATTGTTTCAGACGAAGCTTTCCGTCTGAATGCTTCACAAGCATTGTGCATGTTGATGGATGCTTTACGTTACCTTTCCAATCCTGATGATAAAGTGGCAAGAGCCTCGTTAATTATAAATTACAAATTACAAATTACAAACGAAAACAAAGAAGGGCGGATGGCGAAGGAAGGAGCCTGTGCGCCTGAAACGAAGTGGGACGATATACTAACTTCCCGACCTGAGGATGTATTGCCCGGGGCTTTTGTCAACCGCATAGAGCCTCTTCGTCTAATGCCACTATACGAATTACTGGAAGAACTGTTCAGCCTGTTTGAGATGAACCGGATCAAAGAACAGGATGCGTATCTCTTTTCTTTTTTCGATGCCGTGACGGAATACTTGCAAAACAACTCATCGGATCTAGATGTATTTATCCGCTATTGGGACGAAACCTTATGCAACAAAACAATCCCCAGCGGAGAAATGGATGGCATTCGTATCCTTTCCATTCACAAGTCAAAAGGACTGGAATTCCATACCGTCTTAATCCCCTTCTGCGACTGGAAGTTGGAAAATGAGACCAACAATCAATTAATATGGTGCTCACCTTCCGAATCACCATTCAGCGCGCTCGACATTGTTCCGATCAATTATTCCTCTACCATGGCAGAATCAGTATACAGGCAAGAGTATCTTAACGAGCGTCTGCAACTTTGGGTGGATAACCTGAATCTGCTCTATGTAGCATTTACCCGTGCCGGAAAGAATCTCATCCTTTGGAGTAAAAAAAAGGCCAGAAAGGAACAATGTCCGAACTGCTTGCCAATGCACTGCCACACGTAGCCGCCCGGGAAGGTAATGAAAACTGGGACGAGGAAGAACCTTACGAAACCGGAATGCTCTGCCCATCGGAAGATACCAAGCCGACGACGACTGCCAAAACCTCAGTCAACCGCCTTGCTCAAAAGCCTGACAAGCTCCCGGTACACATGGAGAGCATGAGGCATGAGATCGAATTCCGGCAATCAAACCGTTCAGCCGACTTCATTCAGGGAGTTGACGAAGATGAATCAGACAATCGCTTCATAAACCGGGGACGCTTGCTGCATACTCTTTTCTCAGCCATTGAAACAGAAAAGGACATCGACAATGCCATCAATCAACTTATATTCGAAGGCATCATCGGCAAACCGGAAACAGAAGATGAAATCCGGGAACTGACCCGGCATGCCTTTTCCATCCCCCAAGTGCAGGACTGGTATTCGGGAGACTGGCAATTGTTCAACGAGTGCGACATCATCTGGCAAGAAAAAGGGGAACTCCGAACCCGCCGACCGGACCGCGTCATGATGCGCGACAACGAAATTGTTGTCGTGGACTTCAAATTCGGAAAACAAAATAAGAAATATAATAAGCAAGTGCAGGGATATATGCAACTGCTCACACGCATGGGATATCCGAAAGAGAGCATAAAAGGATACCTGTGGTACGTAGAAGAAGATTTAATAGAAAAAGTATAAAGAATCATGGTACGAGGAAAGCAAACTTGCAAAATATTAAAAGACATTCGCCGGCAAATTGCCGAAGCAAATGATATCGAATATATCACTTCCGAATGTCAATACAAAGGAGATTGTACAGGTACATGTCCCAAATGCGAGGCAGAAGTGCAGTATCTGGAGCAACAACTGGCACGTAAACACATGGCAGGAAAAGCGATTACCATACTTGGAATATCCGCAGGATTGGCAACAATGATACCACAACCGGCCTGTGCAGAGCCGATCCATTCCGAAGCTCCGCATGGTTATTATATAGTAACTCCGGAAATACAGGAAAAACCGGTAATAAGAGTCCTCCCGCCGGACTCTCTCGTACAGGAGGTTATCGCGCAAGATACTACCATATATGGCACCAATGAGTATGATGCGCCGGATACAATGCCCGAATTTCCCGGAGGTATGGCTGCACTGCTACAATTCATAAGCAAAGAATCAAGCCTGAAACTCCCCGTTTATCAAGGTAACGGAACCCAAGGACGAACCACAATCAGATTTGTCATCGAAAAGGATGGAAGTATCACAAATGCCAGAATCCTCAAAGGCATTGATCCGTACTTAGATAAAGAGGCGTTGCGCATAGTCAGGGAATTCCCCAAATGGAAACCCGGTACGGTAGCGGGACAACCCGTACGTGTAGAATATACCGTCCCGGTCATGTTCCAAATGCAGTAGAATAAGGCAATTATAAATCAGAACAATTATGGTACGAGGAAAGCAAACTTGCAAGATATTAAAGGACATTCGCCGGCAAGTTGCCGAAGCAAATGATATCGAATATATCACTTCCGAATGTCAATACAAAGGAGATTGTACAGGTACATGTCCCAAATGCGAATCAGAAGTACGATACCTGGAACATCAACTGGAACGAAGACGCATGGCGGGAAAAGCAATCACCTTACTGGGATTGTCCGCAGGGATTATCGCAATGAATGCCTGCGCCAATTCACCAGGCCAGTCAGCAAAGAACACTTCAGAGATCAAGCTTGAGTGCCAGAGCGTGCCGACGGATAAGGACTCACTCTTTTTAATCAAAGGTACGGTTACAGACAGTCTGACTCAAAAACCAATTGTCGGGGCCAACGTCTCTGAAAAAAGAAACTACAAATGGTACTCTAACAGATGCGAATGGTGAGTTTACACTAAAAGTTTCCGGTAAATATCCGCTAATCATCCAATACGTTGGAATGGAAACACAGGAAATTGAAATAAATAAGAAGGGAGCAACTTACATTCAGGTCGCACTGCGTGAAAGCAATATGACAATGGGAGAATCAACAATAATATCCGGAGAGATACTGGAAGGAGATGTTGATTACGAAACAATAGAAACAACACTACCGGAATTTCCCGGAGGCACACAAGCTTTATTCAATTTCATACGTGAGAATCTGCAATATCCTAATAACGATATATGCGTGACAGGGCGCATTGTAGCACAGTTCACTGTCAAAGAAGACGGTAGCATCGTAAATGCCCGAGTAATCCATGGCATCCATCCGGATTTTGACAAGGAGGCCCTGCGGGTGATTAATATGATGCCCAAATGGAAACCTGGTACCAAACAAGGGGAAGTGGCGGATACAGAGTACACCGTGCCCATAATGTTCAGTGCAGAATAGTTATCAAAAACAAAAGATTAAGATGCAAACTTTTCTTCAATTAGTTGCCCAAGACTTACACCAAAAGATAGGAAACGATCTTTCACGGGTCGCCATTGTTTTTCCGAACAAACGTGCCAGCCTTTTCTTCAACGAGCATTTGGCGGCACAAAGTGACCGCCCTTTATGGTCTCCCGCTTACGTCAGCATCAGTGAACTGTTCCGGCAGCTTTCTCCATGGAAGCTGGGCGACCCCATCCGTCTGGTTTGTGAACTCTATAAAGTATTTCGTGAAGAAACCCGTAGTGAAGAAACACTCGATGATTTCTATTTCTGGGGAGAACTTCTTATCAGCGATTTCGATGATGTTGATAAAAATCTTGTTGATGCCGACCGTCTATTCTCCAATCTGCAAGACCTGAAAAATATCATGGATGATTACGACTTCCTTGACTCCGAACAGGAAGAAGCCATCCGTCAGTTCTTTCAAAACTTCTCCATCGAGCGACGCACGCAACTGAAAGAGAAGTTCATCTCCTTGTGGGATAAATTAGGCGATATCTATCACGGCTACCGCGACAATCTCGCAGAACTCGGCATTGCCTACGAGGGCATGATGTACCGCTACGTCATGGAAGAACTGCAACCGGAAAAGCTGAAATATGACCGGTATGTTTTCGTTGGTTTCAATGTATTGAATAAAGTGGAAACCCGTTTTTTTGAGCGTCTGCGTGATGCCGGCAAAGCATTGTTCTATTGGGATTATGACTTGTTTTATACCCGTCTACCCCGTGAAAAGACTCCGCCTTACACGCATGAAGCGGGTGAATTCATTCTCCGCAACCTGGAAATCTTTCCCAACGAACTACCAGAAACCGCGTTCGATGTATTAAGACATCCTAAAAATGTACGTTTCATCTCCGCTCCTACCGAAAATGCACAGGCACGCTATTTGCCGGAATGGGTACGTTCCGTAATGAAAAACGATCCATCGGGTACACCCACCCAGGAAAAAAAGAGAATGCTGTGGTACTTTGTAATGAATCTCTTTTATTACCCGTACTCCACTCCATACCATCGGAAGTAAAGAATGTCAATATCACGATGGGATTTCCGCTGGCACAGACTCCTGTATACAGTTTCATCAGTGCGCTCATAGAACTGCAAACCAGTGGTTATCGCAGAGATACAGGACGTTATTCATACGAAGCCGTCCAGGCTGTATTGAAACATCCCTATACACGCCAATTGTCCCCTCCGCAGAAAAACTGGAGAAACAGCTTACGAAAGACAATCGCTTCTATCCCCTGCCTTCCGAATTAAAGCAAGATGAGTTTCTGGAACAGGTATTCACTCCGCAGACCGGCATTTCAGCCCTCTGCCAATACCTGACGGATACACTTCGCGAAGTCTCCATCCTCTACCGGCAAGAACAGGAAACAGATGATATTTTCAATCAGCTTTACCGGGAGTCCTTATTCAAGAGCTATACCCTCATCAACCGTCTGCTCAGTCTTATCGACAGTGGAGAGCTAAATCTGCAAATCGACACATTGAAACGCCTTCTTTGCCGCTTGCTTGCAACCTCCAATATCCCGTTCCACGGTGAACCCGCCATCGGTATGCAAGTAATGGGAGTGCTGGAAACACGTAATCTCGATTTCCGCAATCTCATCATGCTCTCCCTCAACGAAGGTCAGCTGCCCAAAGCCGGTGGAGAATCATCCTTTATCCCTTACAATCTGCGGAAAGCTTTCGGCATGACCACTATCGAACATAAGAATGCGGTCTATGCATACTACTTTTACCGACTGATACAACGCGCTGAAAATATTACCTTATTATATAATACATCTTCTGATGGACTGAACCGTGGAGAAATGTCCCGTTTCATGCTGCAATTTCTTGTTGAATCGCCGCACGATATTTCACGCGAATACCTGGAAGCCGGACAATCTCCTCAAAGTGGCAGAGAAATCCGTATAGAGAAAACACCGGAAATCATTGCGAGAATGTGTGAGAAATACAATCTCGTCCGCCATCCCAAAGCACTTTTCTCTCCTTCTGCACTCAATGCTTATCTGGATTGCCGTTTGAAATTCTACTATCGTTATGTGGCCGGATTAAAAGCTCCCGATGAAGTGAGTGCTGAAATAGATTCCGCACTGTTCGGCACTATTTTTCACCGTTCAGCCGAATTGGTATATAAGGATCTGACTGCAAATGGAAAAGAAATACGGAAGGAAGACCTGGAGCAACTGTTACGTAATGACGTGAAATTACAGAATTATGTAGATACAGCTTTCAAAGAAGAGTTCTTCCACGTTCTCCCCACAGAAAGGCCTGAATATAATGGTACGCAACTTATTAATGCTAAAGTGATTGCATCCTATCTCCGCCAATTGTTGCGCAACGACCTGCAATATGCTCCTTTCGCCATGGAAGGTATGGAAGAACCGGTAAACGAGATCATGGAAATAGAAACTCCACAAGGAAAACTGTCCCTGAACATCGGTGGTACCATCGACCGCATGGACAGTAAGGGCGATACCTTACGTATTGTAGACTATAAAACCGGTGGCAGCCCCAAAACTCCCGAGAATATAGAGCAACTGTTCACTCCTGCCGACGGACGTCCAAACTATATTTTCCAAACTTTCCTGTACGCTTCCATCATGTGCCGCAAACAATCGTTGAAGGTTGCCCCTTCCCTGCTCTACATTCACCGTGCAGCATCAGAAACTTATTCTCCTGTAATTGAAATGGGGAAGCCCGCCAACCGAAAATACCGGTCAACAACTTCGCTTTCTATGAAGATGAGTTTCGCGAACGCCTGCAAAACCTATTACAAGAAATATACAATCCGGAAGAACCCTTCACACAAACTGAAGATAAAAAGGAAATGTGAGTTCTGTGATTTCAGAGACCTGTGCAGGCGCTAATAAAAAAACAGACCGTCCGTTCACCTGGAACAGACGGTCTATATGACTCGGACAGACCATCTGTTTCAACCCAACAGACGGTCTGTTTTTTCTTTATTGTATCATTTATTTTTTCAACGGAACAGAGAAACTGAATATAGAGCCTTCACCCTTCTTCGAGGTAAACCACAACTTACCACCATTCTTCACCACAAAATCCTGGCACAACAACAATCCCAAACCGGAACCTTCTTCATTGTTAGTACCGAATGTGCTGAAGTGAGTATCTGTATGCAGCAATTTCTTTTTGTCCTTCTTCGTCAATACCGCAACCGTGGTCTTGTACGCTGACTACCGCCATGCCATCTTTCGCTTCCAGCTTCACCAGCACCTCAGAGTTTTCGTTACTGAACTTAATAGCATTGCTTATCAGATTGCGTATTACAGTCTTCAGCATATCAATGTCGGCAGATACAGCTAACTTCTCCGGTTTCTCTTCACGGATTGTAATCTTCTTCATACCGGCTAGCATATTGAAGATGTCGATCACTCCATCCACAACTTCTACTACATCAATATCCTGATATACTACATTCAACTTACCAATCTGGCTCTTGGTCCACTTCAGCAAGTTATCCAACAGGGAGAATACATCTTCTGTCGTCTGATTTGCCATTGTCAGCAGTTCATACATCTCAGCACCGATTTTTTCGGACGGCAGATTCAATATCAACATATTCAGCACCATCTTGATGGAGCCCATAGGAGAACGTAAATCATGAGCAATCACCGAATAAAGTTTATCACGTCCGGCAATGGTACGTTGCAATTCTTCGGTTTTATTCAAAATAATACGTTTGGCAGCTACCAACGAAATTTGGTGGGTTACACGGATAATCAGCTCTTCCTTGTTAAAAGGTTTGGAGACAAAGTCATTTGCTCCCACCTGGAAACCTTTTACAATATCCGTCGTGCTGTTCAGTGCAGTCAGGAAGATGATAGGAATATCTGCGGTTTTGGGATTTGCTTTCAAATGTTGTGCCACCTCAAAACCACTCATATCCGGCATCATCACGTCCAGCAACACCAAATCCAGGTTTTCCTTATCTACCTGCTCTAATGCTTGCCGACCGTTACTTGCCGTAGCGATTGCAAATTTTTCATTTGTCAAGAGTACCTTCAACAATAATACGTTGGACATCACATCGTCGACGATGAGAATTTTGTACTCAGAAGGATTAATTTCCATATTCATCTTATACAATATTGTTTTCCCGTTTATCTATATAATCTATTTACGATATTCCTTAAAATATTCCACAATCCGCTTCAAACCGTCTTCCAGTTCAATGGAAGGCTTCCAGTTCAGCTTCTCGTTTGCCAGCGTAATATCCGGCTGACGTTGTTTAGGATCATCATGCGGAAGTGGCTTGAACACCAACTTCGACTTCGACCCTGTCAACTGGATCACTTTTTCCGCTAATTCGAGGATGGAAAATTCATTCGGATTTCCAAGGTTCACCGGACCAATAAATTCATCCTCCGTGTTCATCATTCTCACCATTCCCTCTATGAGGTCATCAACATATTGAAAGCTTCGCGTCTGATCTCCTGTTCCATAGATAGTTATATCATGATCCTGCAATGCCTGAACCACAAAATTGGAAACCACTCTTCCATCATTCGGCAGCATTCGTGGGCCATACGTGTTAAAGATACGAATAATTTTAATACGAATGTTGTTTTGCCGGTGATAATCCATAAACAAAGTTTCAGAACACCGTTTCCCTTCATCATAACAAGAACGGATGCCTATTGGATTTACATTTCCCCAATAACTTTCCACCTGAGGATGCACTACCGGATCACCATATATTTCACTGGTAGATGCCTGTAGAATCTTGGCATTCGTCTTCTTTGCCAATCCCAGCATATTAATGGCTCCCAATACAGAAGTCTTAATCGTTTTGATCGCATCATATTGGTAATGTATCGGTGATGCCGGACAAGCTAAATTGTATATTTCATCAAGAGTTTCGGTATGATAGGAAATTCCACATCGTGATGCACAAACTCAAAAAGAGAATTGCTTTTCAGATGCTCGATATTTGCTTCCGCGCCGGTAAATAGATTGTCAAGACATATCACATGATGTCCTTCATTTATCAACCGTGTGCATAAGTGCGACCCTATAAAACCAGCACCACCGCTAACCAATATATTTTTCATGTAAGTTTTTATAATGTCCGAAGACTTATGAAACCTGTTCATTTGTTTATGATGGCAAAAGTAGGAGATTTGGTTAACTTATGCAAGTTTGTAACAAGATATTTCACTTGTTAATGATAACAAAAGAACATAATAGAAACAAAAATGCCCAAAACGGGCATTTTATTCTTCGGGAACCGGCGTTTCAACCGGATTTGGAATACTAAAACTTTTGTCCGAGAACAAATCCGCCAAGCCGGAAATCTGCTTCAGACGAAGAAGTTCATCGCGATCCATGCCAATATTTTTCATAATCCATTGGTCGGACATACCCGCTTTATCCAGTTCGGCCACGATGTGGCACATCAGTTCGATATTGTGCGAACCTCGTGCACGGTTATGCCGGATGGTAGATGCCATTCGATTGGATAATTCTTTATCAATCACCACTACAGGCAACAAACCGTTTTCCCGCTGATAAATTCGCTTGGAGCTTCTCAACACACTATAACGATGATACCCGTCTACCAGTATATAACGGTCGGTTTCGTTATCATAGTAACATACGCAAGGCATCGTAAAACCATCCTCCCAAATAGAAAGTTCCAGTAATTTCATCTCAGGTGGTGCCACTATGTTGGGATTATAATCATTCGCCACTATTTTCTCCACCGGCACAGCTTTTACGGCATATACCGGACTTTGATCTACACTCATAACATCATATTTTTGAATTGTTCCATTATTTTATCTCGCTTGTACGCTTCCTCCTTATTTAAGGCAAAACCCATATATTTGCAGGCATGATCATTCTTCAGAATACATACACACATTCTCTTATACGTGGGGATCTCACGAAACTCAGAAATGTCTATATCATCCAGATAGTCCATTTTAACAGGCTTCTTATGCGTCTTATAATTGGTCGTATTCACCACTTCCAATGACACGCCGGCTTTTCTTAGTTTCTCAATGGTCTCCTCAGCAAGACACCCGCCTTTCGTACGCCAGAACTCAATACTGACGGTCAGTTTCTTCAAATAATTGCGCCGGGTAGTTTCGGGTAAGGTAGAGAGCAGAAATTGCATGAATTCTTTCCAGGTATACCCCTTCGGCAGACGGACGGTTTGCCAGCCCATAGCATGTGTTCCACCATAAATTCCGGTAAAGTTCACCCCATTAACACGGCCTACCATCTTGCCCCATGTACTGGGATCAATCACTTTATAAAGGCGAAGACTTTCCTGAGCTTCACAAAGGAAGGGGCTTGCTACACGCTGGCGCTCAATGTTTACACCGGCTTTATAATATAAATCATATAAATGATTATAGTCCCAGCCAAACCTTCCATTGGCTACCCAGAGATCTGTCGTTTTCCAGTCGAAAACAGGATAAGCATTGAAGATATCATTTCCGATTTTAGAAGTCCATCGGTAATTATGATACATCTGATATTTCCGGGCAAGGTGAATACTGCGCCAGCGATTGAAACTTTCCTGCGTAGGAATACCTATGAGAAAGCAGGATCGTATCGCATCTTTTCTTGTATGCAACCATTTGGCAAAATGCATCTGAAACTCGTAGTCCCACATTGCATCCGTATAAAAAGGGAAGTCCTCTACAGTCATACTGCCTTCCGGCATTTTCCGTACCCATATATCACGCTGCTCCGGGTCCCAAGGACGCCAATAATTCTGATACATAGATGTACAGGTGGTTACCTTGAAAGGTACGCACACGCGATATACATCCAAAATATCCTTATTGGCTTCCAGAATACGGTCCACGTAATCGATAGTCATGCTATACTGGATTTCATAATCCATGTGGTAAACACAAAGTTTACGCTTCAGATTATTGCGACGGATGTAATCAATACATAAATTCAATAACACACCACTATCTTTTCCTCCTGAAAAGGATACACAGATATTATCAAATTCTTTAAATATAATATGCAGCCGTTCTTGTGCTAATTCATATACATTCTTCTGAGCCTCCCCATTCTATTTCTCCTTATTCATTTTTACATAGCGTTTCCATTCTTTCTCCACAGAAAAGCCTAATTCCTGGAATACTTTTTGATGCTCAATAAATGTAACTGAGCTCAACTGCTTATCTTCATCTGTGCTGTCTATAACTTTCTCCAAAAGAGCTTTTAATACTTCTGCATTATTCTCCTTTATATAATAGTTATTAATGCGAATCAGTATTTGATTCCTTAGTTAAAAATTAGAGTAATTAATGCGATGGCAATTTTTCCCATCGTATGTACCAGAAGTCCAGATGTAGATCTGACTTTCATCGCTCTTTGAATATTTGTTTTTTCATTCAACCAGTTGAATAATGATTCAATGGGTTGTCTGACTTTTGAGACTGCCGTTGAAAACAAGTCTCTTGCCGCTTTCTCCCTTTTTGTTATTTCAGGTGATTCTCCTTTGATAGCTTTTACAGGAGTAAATAGCTCGAGTTTTTTGCATTCTTTTTGTCTCTTTATAGAATGGTATATCCGAATATATTTTATCGGCATATATTTCTCTATTGTTCAGATTTCCCACACATTCTCTTTTGAATACAGTGGAGTCATTTTCATCAGCAGCGGAAAGTATGAGCATTTCAGGAAAAGGTATAGTCCCTTTTCTACGGAAAGCCACTGCATGGAGTTTTAGTCCGAAATAATACATGTTCTTTGTCGAACAATATCCTTTGAAGTAATCTCAGTGGCTACCTTTCCTACTTTGTTCTTTCCCCGCGCAAGTAATGATAGGCATCGAGTCAACTAATGATTTCATACTGTCACAATCTTGAGGTTTGAATGAATGGATTAACTGCCTGACGAGTTCGCTGATTGCTTCTGGCATCAAATTCAATCTATAATTGAATGTTTGGTAAGAAGGCAAGTCAGGGAACCATGAAAGCAGATATTCTTTGGTAAAGTTATGTATGTCTTTGATTTTAAAGTATTGCTGATAAGCTCCACAGAACAGATATACAGTAAGCAGTTCCTGATCGGTAAAGATTGGATGATTGTTATTACTGAACCTCTGGCAGTAGAACTTGAGTGAAGACTCGTAAACATCACAGATATACATATATATTTTTATAAGTTTTAATTCTTTCTCCTTGGGAATCATAATTAGAACAATGAGTGGTTTTATTCTTCTAATATACTGATTTTCAAGGAGATTAGAAAATTAATTTATGAGATAATTAACTGAATAATAACATTTTAACAAGCGAAAAGGTAGAGGATTATCAACTACTGATTCGCATTATTAATAATTGCTTCCGATTTCTTATGTTCCAGCGGTATAAAGCCAACTATTTCTTTTCCTTCCACCGCAACAAACCATATAAAGTTTTCCGAAGTGCGAAAAGGATAATTATAGTTCTGTTTCAATACTACAGGATTCATAACCAATGGAGCGACCAGTTGATACAACCGTTTCTCCGTGCCTTTTAATTCAACTATTTGTGTCATTATCGATTTGTTATTTATTATGGTTTGAGCTTACATTCCCACATAAAATAGTGCAGACAAAATTAAATAAAAAAAGAATAGGGACAATAAAGAATGGAGAAAATTAATAAAATTATATTTATTAAACATATGAATCTTAAACTACAGTATATTTCTCTAAAATTGCTTATTGAGTTAGCCGGGCAAGGTCGTCGCCACAACCTAACGCATTGTCCGGCGATACCGTGGCTCACATCTGTGCCGCTTCGCTCCGTATCAATTATATGAAAATAGAAAATTTCATTTTCAACCGATTACCGAAAAGAGTAGATAGAAGTAATGCATTTTCATAATATTAGCATAGAAATATTCAGCTCTGTTTTTGACATAAAACCATTTATTGACAAATCCTGAACGAAAGGATTAAGGCAAGCATTATCTACTGATATTCAACATGTTAAGCCAGAGAAAAAACATCATTTTAGGGTCATTTTGGGGTCAGGGTCACCTATACACGCATTTGGAGGCAAAAAACAGAAAAAGGAAGTATAGATATGTTTATATTTAAGATAAAAAGAGAACAAGCTCAATTTACGACAAAAAATTCCGCATAGACGGTATATGTATACATATTTCACAATCTAAGTATCTACTCTTACAGTGCAGAAAAGAGAGAATTGAAGAACATGCGAAAATACATAAAAAGTATAAACACAAAATACAAATAAAAAATAATACACTATTAATCAACAAGTTGCCAATAGATTCAAGCCACACACTCTCCAAAATGCGTGTATAGGTGACCCTGACCCCAAAATGACCCCTATTTGCTCGCCAGAACCTTGCCGATCAGGATTGATTTAGTAAATATATTTCCAATATTATATCAATAGTATTTTAAGAAGCAATGTTTTGTCCTGAAAGAAGCAATGTTCTATTCAAAAGCATTGCTTTATATGCGACATAACATTGCTTTATATTCTATTTCATGAAATTAAATTTAGAGCCTATTTCTCAAACAGCCCAGTTACGCAATGCAATATCCTATAACGGAGCTCACTCTCTTTAATAAGGTTAACAGGAGTTGTAATCGATACAATTTTGGATAAAATTCATAAAAGCATCCTTGTTTTGATTATTTCCTGTAGAAAATACTACCTGCACTCAAAAACTTTCCGATGCAAAAACTTCAGAGCCTTCCAATAATATCTATGCCGAGATATTCAAGGAATCTCCTTCTATCTCCGACAATAACAACAATGTGCTGACAGTAAGCAGACTGCACTTCCTGTTCACCTAGGCAGACACCTTGAAGGTATCAGCCCAATACACGGCCAACGGTGTGACTGATAATTCTAAAATCAGCGTATCCATAGCCGAATCAGGGAAATATCCTTCATAATCTGTCTTATGACGGAAATGGAAATATTTCTGCCGATGTATCCCGCATCATTACGGGACAATATGAGGCTACAATCACCGTTAAGGCAGGTGTACTTTCACGTAACATCACGGTCATATCCAGTGCGTTATATCTGTTCGATCCCGCCGGTTTATCACACGAAATATATACTGCCCGTGATCAGGATGTAGCACTGAGCTTCACTATTCCATCGGCAATACCCTACTATTTGTATCCGCTGAAGTGCACCATTACCACAAGCAACCTCTATCCGGTAGAGCCTAACAAAAACCTGCAACTGGAGTACACTAACGGAGGGTATCAGTATGTCTATTGGGCCACCGGTCCCGGAACTAAAGTATTGAATTTCCGTACCAGTCTTGAGAATAGCGATGAAACAGTTCTGATTGCCAATGAAATCTTCCAGACAAAAGAGCGTGGAAGTAAAATCACGCCACTTTACCAATGTTTCAGTTAATGGAAACAATACGGTAAATTACGGCGTGAACAATACAGCCAGCTTTATGTTTACTATTCCATCATACCCGGATTATCCGCCCACATACCCGTTAACGGTGTTTATTGCAACCCAAAATCTGCAAACTACCCAAAGCGGATGGACAGCAGTTGCAGGTGGTTATCAACGGACTTACGCTTCGCAGCCTTCAGGAGGACAAACCGTCACGTTTACCTCTAAAAAGCCATAAGCAGTGAAAAGCTGATAATATCCGCTCCCGGATTTAGTCCTACGACCATTGACTTTGAGAATATTCTGGCGCAGTCAGTAACTGCCGGCAATACGATACAGGTTTATCAGAATAACGGCTTGCTCAATATCCCCCGCTATACGGTAACTTCATCGGATACCGGCATTGCATCCGGTTTTACCGTCAGCCGCACCAGCACTTATTCAACTACTATACACGCCGGAGCCAAATTGAACGATGTGGTTACTTTCACTCTGAGGAATTATAACTATTCCGCCACATATAAAGTGGAAGAGTTACTGCAAAATCCGGCAATTGTTTTACGATAATATAATGTAATGAAAATATGAAAACGATTAAATTCCTTTTATTGGCAGCCCTGATGCTCACATACACCATCAGTACGTACGGACAGGACAAAAGCCACTACATGCCTAAATTCGCAATAAAGACCAATGCATTGTATTGGGCTACCACTACGGCTAACCTTGGATTTGAGGTCGGACTCTCCAAGAAGCTGACCCTCGATATATCCGGTAACTACAATCCCTGGAAATTCTCGGATCACAAACAAATCAAGCACTGGCTGGTACAGCCTGAACTTCGTTACTGGCTGTGCGAGCGCTTCTACGGACATTTCTTCGGCCTGCACGCCCATTATGCAGAAGCGAATGTAAGTAACCTGAATATATTAGGTTTGGGACACGAACGCTACCAGGGCAATATCTATGGAGCCGGCATTTCTTATGGATATCAATGGATACTGAACAAGCGCTGGAGCATGGAAGCCGAAATCGGTGTAGGCTACGCCCGCATAGACTACGATAAGTACAACTGCGGCAAGTGCGGCAGCAAACTCGACAGCGGACACAAGAACTACATTGGTCCCACCAAGGTAGCATTAAACATCATATACGTCATAAAATAATACTCCGTGTGGTGATAAAAGTACTAACGAATCTTAAATGATTTCCTCATCGAAAAAGTCATAATCTCTCCATTTGATATCCGATGTGTAACATGCTTCAATCTTCACAAGTCTGTCAAACAAATCATATTTTGGATCGTTCGAATCTCTAAAGAACCTTCTGTTGAATTTCCAACAAAATTCATTCAGATAAAGCTGCAAGAATTGTTTGTTCACTTCGCCATGGATAGCAGCAATGCCATTACGGCATCTGCCGATAACAATATGCACCCAAGGCAAACTTGTCTTGACAACCTCGTCTACGTTGTATTCAATATGTTGCTCATGACGTTTGAAGTATTCTTTGAACTTAACATGCGAAGATGAGCCATCTGTAATAATGACGGTATCCTTTTCTACATGCTTGCGTACAATCTTGTTCAAGGTTTCAGAGGACAAGTTGTCAATTACGAACATTTTGATATAGTGCACAACCTTGCCAACGCTCTGTTTTTTTCAGACTTTTCTGATAGTACATTGGCTTTTCTCATGGATTGCACTGTCGCTGTGGACAGGTACTCATGTAGAATTGTATCAACGGGTTTGCTCTCTACAATAACAAGTACTTTGGCTTGTTGCTGACTTCCGGCTCCTCGTTTGATTTTCTCACCGCGCACATCTTCCGGTGTACGTATTGGGAAGAATGCTTCGTCAAGTTCGACTTCATCTGACAGTTGGTAAATTGATTCACGCTTTCCCATAATGCTTCTAAGTTTCATCATCATAAGCCATACAGGAGGGTATTGCTCTATCTTTAACTGGTATTGTACTTCTTTGGCTGAAAGAACCTGCTTGATGGAAGTCATTAGGTGCATAGTATAAAACCACGTCCGAAGGGATAATTTGCTGTGTTCCATAACTGTGCCCTTAGTCAATGGAATATTACAGCCACAGCCCGTACATTGAAAAGTCTGCCTGCCCGGTAACCATTTACAAGTGTTGACACCGCATTTGGGGCAAGTAACTCCTTGACGTAAGCGAATATCCTTAAAGTGGGACACGCAGGATTCTTCGGTTGGGAAGCGACCTTCAAATTGACTTAGTATCATATAGGCTTTCTTGCAAATGTAGGGACTCTTAATCACTTAGAATAGCGGGCAATAATGATATTAACAGATGTTAGTACTTTTTATCACCACACGGAGAAATAATATAGTCATGAAAAAAATACTGATATACTCTGTTTTGTGCCTCATAGCCGCACTTCCGGTCAGCGCGCAAAAATTCTATAAAGATGCCATCAACATTACCAATGCCTCCTTGTGGCAACAGGGAGAGTCACTCTATATAAATATGCAGATGGATATGCGGAACCTGAAAGTCGGCAATGACCGCACCCTGACGCTAACTCCCGTACTGACAGGTCCGGACAACAATGTCGTATTGCCGGAAATCGTTATCAACGGACGCAGAAGGCAAAAGGCCTATCTCCGTGCCATGGCTTTAGATAAGGCAACTACTATGGAGATACCTTACAAGACTCAGGAAGTTCTGAACTACACACAGGTCATCCCTTACGAACCATGGATGGAGAATGCTTACCTCAATCTGGAAGAAGACTTATGTGGATGCGGCGGACACCAGGAAGTATTGACACAGGAAATGATCCTGAACGGGTTTCTACGGAGACCAAACGTCTGGCTGCACTGCAACCTGTCCCCTCTTACATTCAGCCGAAAGCAGAAGTAGTAAAAGCACGTAGCGAACAATATGAAGCTCATCTCAATTTCCCCGTAGGCAAGTCCGTTATTCTGCCGGATTTCATGAGCAACCAGACGGAGTTGCGGAATATCCGGGAAATGTTCAATAAGGTGCAGAATGACAAGAAGTTGACCATTACCGGTGTTTACATTGAAGGATTTGCCTCCCCCGAAGGACCGCTTAAACTCAATGAGCAACTCTCTAAGAGCCGTACTGAAGCGTTGAAGAAATACCTGCCCGTACACGAACAGATTCCTGCCAATCTCTACAATGTCTCCTTTGGCGGTGAAAATTGGGAAGGACTGGTAAATGCCCTAGAAGCCTCTAACATGAAAGAGAAAACCGAATTCCTCAATATCATCCGAAACACCAGCGATATAGCCCGCCGGAAAGAGGAAATAAAACGTGTAGATGGTGGCGCTCCCTATCGTACAATGCTAAAGGAACTATACCCGGCACTCCGTAAAGTGAATTGCCGCATAGACTATACGATTGCCAATTTCAAAGTAGATGAAGGAAAAGAGATCATCAAGACACAGCCCCAGTATCTCAGTTTGAACGAGATGTATCTGGTGGCCAACAGCTATCCCAAAGGTGGTGACGACTTTATCAAGGTTTTCGACATCGCTGTACGTATGTATCCTGATGATGAAGTAGCCAACTTGAATGCTGCCGCTGTAGCCTTGTCTAAAAAAGATTTGCCCGATGCCCGGAAGTATCTGGATAAATCCAATAAACAGACAGCCGAATATGCAAATAATAACGGCATCTACTACCTGTTGAGTGGCAATAAGGATCAAGCTATTGTTGAATTTACCAAAGCAGCCCGGAATGGCAACGAAGCAGCCCGGTATAATTTGGAAGAAATAGAAAAAGTGATAAAGAAGTAACAGAGAGAATAGAATAGAGAATCCCCGGAACTGATTAAAATTCCGGGGATTTTCTATTTTTATGTATCCCACTCAATTACGATGTAAAAAGTAAATCACACACTGTTTACTTCAAAGAGAAGCTATGATTTTGTCTCATTAGCCAAACATCAGGATAGCTACACCCTTTGGTCCGGATGGTGTAGCCCTAAGTACAAAAAGGGTGTAGCCATTCCGGACAAAAGGTGTAGCCTTATTATACGATTGATATAGAACCGATTATAAACGATTTATTCGTCAAAAAGGAAAAGCCAGAATTGGGGTAATGGCAGAAGCGTGTAACAAAAGAAGAAAGAGATAGAGATTTATGACCAACTTTGGCGAATAATACTACCCAAAATACCCACAAGTAGGGATTGATAAAACCAATATTTTCTTTCAACTTTGTAACAAGAATCAGATAAAATGAAAAGTCTTTATATAGTATTGCTTATTACGATAGCTTGGACGTCTTCTCTACCGATACAAGGGCAAGACTCTATTAATATAGGAACCCGCCATTCTTTATTCTCCAACATACTGAATGAAGAAAGGATGTACTGGATTTATGAACCGGAAAAACAACCGGGTAAAGAAGAAAAAGACTACCCAGTTCTCTACTTATTGGATGGAGATGTATTTTTCCATTCCGTAGTAGGTTTTACCCGTTTCTTTGCTTCTTCAAGGGTTTCTTCATTAGCCCCTTGTGTTGTAGTCGCTGTTTTGAATACAGACCGTACCAGAGATTTCACTCCTACCAGTTCGGCTGCACGACGGGATGGCAGTATTCAGCCTGGAGATACTCCAAAAGGTGGAGGAATGAAGGCTTTCTATCGTTTCTTAACTGAAGAGCTGCGTCCGGAAATAGAAAAAAAAAGTTTCTGCCAACGGCCGTAACTTCTTAGTAGGACATTCATACGCAGGTTTATTTACCCTACAGGTCCTACTCGACTATCCTGAGTCGTTTGATACCTTTATGGCAATAGATCCCAGTTTATGGTGGGATCAAGGGATATACCTGAAGCAGGCAAAACGAGAAGCACATAAAAAGGATTTCACCGGCAAACAGTTATATGTTGCGTTTGCCACCCAGCAACGCCCCAATGTGAAACTGAATCAATTCTCATTAGCGGACAGTCTGAAGGTAAATATCATCCCGGATATGGAAAATCAGCATTTGCATGTTATTTATAAAAAGTTTCCGGAAGAGATGCACGGAACCGTTGCACTTCCGGGAATATTTGATGGAATAAAGTCTTTATTCCGGCACTAACTCCACAAGTGAGTACTCTTTGTTACGATCTCTTTTATACTGTTAATAATCCGAATAGTTTAACCACTGCCAAAAACCGTAACGCCGAATTTTTTGTTTTAATAATGGGGGAATAAGTTTTGCCCGAATCCTAAAAAACCGAGTAAAATTGATTATCATGAGAAAAGAAGTTTCTGAAGTATTTGCAAAAAGAGCAATCTAATGATTGCTGTATTAATCTGTATCTGGAAGAATGTGGCTGGTGTGCCTACGAAGTATCAGCTTATCTGCTAATGAACCTTTTAGGAGGAAAATGTATCGTCGAAAAAATAGAGAAATGCGGATTAATGCTTGTCCGCGCATTTCTGAATATAGACTTATTGGGGGGCATTAACTACGGTGAATACCGCTACGCCGGTCTGAATTCCTATAACCTGCAATTGGTAGGGACAAATAAAGTCGATAAGAATTCATTTATCCACTGGAAAAAGAATATATAGGGCATAACACTGAAACAAGCATTTTAAATGATATGGAAATAAAGCTCTGCAAACTGATTTGTAGAGCTTTATTTCTATATATCTATTGGCTAATATTCCATCGCCAAACGCATAATCTTATTTCTTCAGGCCCGCCTTAAACATTACATAAGTATATGCATCTCCCGAACGGACAAATATCCCATAATCTCCATAAGGGCCGGAAATATGATTGATGCTTTCCAGCAATTCAACCTTTAATTTCCCATTTACGAATTGTATATCAAAAGAATTGCTATCACTATCCAAATAATCGCTAAAGCGTAATTCTGCATCTTTCGGCAATGTATATTCTATCTCATCTCCAACATCATCCACATTTCCCATAACGGTTTCATATTCGGGTAAGCCATTTGTTTCCGGATATGCCAACACAAATTTCAGTGTCGCTCCCGTTGTAGTGCCATCCACTGTTATGGGAGATATAACATAGGCTTTATAATAACCAGATTCAATTATTACAGCTCTTTTTTTCCCGAAGGGAAATCCAGGAGAACATTTCTATCATAGATATGATATAAATGTCCGGGAACGACAGCCATTTCATTAGCAAGGTTATCCAATGAAGGTTTTACGGGTGTTCCAAGACCGGAAGCTTCTCCCATATCGGCAATATAACAAGTAGAGGTTTTAAAATTATTTGAGTTATTGATATATACATCCGATTTTCCTAACAAGGTTTTCCCGTTTCCTTCATTCATCATGTTTAGTGTAACGCTTCCTTCCGGGTTTTTGTTGTCATCATCATCGCCACAGCTTACAAAGCCGATTGAACAGAGGAATAGTAGTATTCCGAATAATTGTTTTGTTTTCATAACTGACTAAAATTTAATTATATAGTTTAAGTTTCGTCTCTTGTCTTTTGTTTCGCGGCAAAAGTAATACTTTAATAGATAGGATTGCCAATATACAGGATAATTAACACGCCAATCATCAAACAAGCTATAACCCCATATGTAAGATGGGATACTCCTTACCTTCTCCATCCAATTCCGATCTTCCCACAATATTAAAACCCATATATTTGTAAAAACCAATCGCTTGAGTATTTTGCTCATTTACATCAACTTTAGTCACTTGCAAGTTAGCTACCGCATACGCTACCAGCTGTTTTCCAATTCCTGCCCCCGGCAACAGTTATCTACAAATAGCATTTCAAGATTACCATTCGCAATTCCCATAAATCCAACAAGCACTCCCTCTTGTTCAAACCCTAACAACATAACATATTGAAAATAGACAGGAAGTTGTTTCTTGAAATACAAGAAATCCTCTTCTTTTAGAAAATCATGGGTATTTAGCACCGCATTCTCCCAAATCTCTATCAAACGCGGATAATCCGTTTCTTTAATTTCTCTAATCATATATGGTAAAGTTAGAATGGTAAAGTTCAGAATAAAAAACATAACCTAAACAAGAACTTTAAAGACAATTCTTTTTCAAAGTTCTGCATAGTATATAAAAAAAAAGCCTTCGATTATAATACAATCAAAGGCTTCTTCTGTAAGTATTTTGCGGTGCGTACGGGACTCGAACCCGTGACCCCATGCGTGACAGGCATGTATTCTAACCAGCTGAACTAACGCACCATTTTTTCAGTTTTCATTCGCTTTCTCTATCGATTGCGGGTGCAAAGGTAGACATTTCTTTGATATCTGCAATAGCTTGAAAGAAATATTTTTCATCTTTTTTTAAAGTGGGCTTGATTATAAGATATTTATATTACCTTTGTGTGACGAAAAAAAATTCGAGTAACAAATCAAAATGAACTAAAAGCGAGAAAAACCATGAGAAATACTCCTATTGAACGTAGACTGATTGACGAAACCATCGAAGCATTTCAGATTGCAGACTTTGGAAAAGCAACCATACGTGAAGTAAAAGCCATTGCCGCCAAAGCAGAAGCAGAGTCGGGCGTAGAATTCATTAAGATGGAAATGGGCGTACCGGGACTTCCGGCTTCGGCTGTAGGTGTGAAAGCCGAGATAGAAGCCCTGCAAAATGGCATTGCCAGTCTTTACCCCGACATCAACGGCCTGCCTGCCTTGAAAGAAGAAGCCTCACGCTTCATCAAAGCCTTTATCAATGTAGACTTGAAACCGGAAGGTTGTGTACCTGTCACCGGTTCCATGCAGGGAACTTTCGCCTCCTTCCTCACATGCAGCCAATGCGATGAAAAGAAGGATACGATATTATTCATTGATCCGGGTTTCCCCGTACAAAAACAGCAGTTGGTAGTGATGGGACAAAAGTTTGAGACTTTCGATGTTTATGACTATCGTGGCGACAAACTGAAAGAGAAGCTGGAGAGCTACCTCTCAAAAGGCAATATCTCCGCTATCGTCTATTCAAATCCGAATAACCCCAGTTGGATTTGCCTGAAAGAAGAAGAACTGCGCATCATCGGAGAACTTGCTACGCAATACGACGTTATTGTTTTAGAAGACCTGGCCTATTTTGCCATGGATTTCCGCCAGGATTTAAGCAAACCGTTCGAAGCGCCTTTCCAACCCTCAGTAGCGCACTATACAGATAACTACGTATTACTTATTTCCGGCTCCAAAGCATTCAGTTATGCCGGACAACGCATCGGGGTAAGCTGCATTTCCGATAAACTGTATCACCGCTCCTATCCCGGCCTGACAAAACGCTACGGTGGCGGCACATTCGGTACGGTATTCATCCATCGTGTGCTCTACGCCCTTTCATCCGGTACAAGCCACTCTGCACAATATGCCCTTGCCGCCATGCTGAAAGCAGCCAGCGACGGACAATACAACTTCCTGAATGAAGTGAAAATATACGGTGAACGTGCCCACAAGCTGAAAGAGATTTTCCTGCGCTACGGTTTTCATTTGGTATATGACAATGACTTGGGTAATCCCGTAGCCGACGGTTTCTACTTTACTATCGGCTATCCGGGGATGACCAGCGGTGAACTGGCTAAGGAATTGATGTACTATGGTGTCAGCGCCATATCACTGATTACCACCGGTAGCCATCAGGAAGGTTTGCGTGCCTGTACTTCATTCATCCAGGATCATCAATATGCACAATTAGAAGAACGGATGGCAATCTTTGCAGAAAACCATCCGGTATAATAGAATAAAAGAATAAACTTACCAATTAGTGCCAGCATCCCACCACAAACGGGTGCCGGCATTATCATCTCCTCCCAAAGCTTTCACCAATGCACGGTATTGCTCCGGATTTTCCGTTTGTAATCCTCCGGGAAAGTTTAAACGGCGAATCATGATTTCCGTATCAACGCAGCCGTCCTTACTATGATTGAAAAGAACAGGGAAAAGACGCGGATATCCGGTTCTGCGCTGCTCCGCCCAGGCTTCACATCCTTCAGGAAACATTGCCAGCCATTTCTGCGTAATAATCTTCTCCAACTTCGTATCCGGTCAGCTGTTTCAATCCACTTCGGTGAGACTTTACAATAGGCTTTTTATATTATTTTCAGCATCAAATGTATCTACAAAATCAACTGGCAATTTATCACTGTTCAAATACGAATCAGTCTGCATGATACCATACTGATGCAGGGAGGAAGTAATTCCTTTTTCATAGCATGTACCGGCATCTTCACTTGTCCAGTTTCTCAAAGCAGCTTCGGCACGCAGAAACCATACCTCGGCAGCAGTCATAAGAACCGCATCCGTCGACTGAGTGGTCTTCAGTTTCGACAAACCCATATAATTGCTGTGAGAGAAGCAAGTCCCCTGCCGGATTCCACGGTACTGACCTTTAAACGACTCATCCTGGCATGTGGCAAAAAAACAGTACGCCGAGGATCTTCATAACCGTTCATGATAGACTCCATCGGAGCACTCATATAAGTTTCGTTCCACACCAGATTGAGTTCTCCCAACGGATTGGTATACCCCTTCTTTGTAGATACCGCCACCGGTTCATTTTCCGCTTCCAACGTTCCATATTCATTATTAAAAGCTTTCAGGAACTCTGAACGGGCTTTCTCTCTATCCACTGTAGCTATTCGCATTGCAAGCCGCATTCTCAATGAATTGGCAAACCTTATCCACGAAGTGTATTCACCATTCATCAATATATCAAAACGGGAAAACTCAGCAGCTTCCGGATTTGACTCTACATAACCGGTAAGGGTACTCACAGCTGTATCTAATTCACAAAAGAACTCTTTATAAACCGCTTCTTGTGTATCGGGCATATATTCTGCGTTAGGATCAGCAAACCGTGAATAAATGATAGGACCATAGTAATCCGTAACGCGATGCATCACTTCCACTTTCAGAATCTTGGTGACTCCGAAGAAACCCGGATGTTTCTCACGCGTTGCATTCTCCGACTGATATATCTGTGGAAAAATATACGAGTAGGTATGTCCCCACATTGCACTGTTCCAACCATCTTGCAAATTATAGTCCGAATTATGGCTACCTCCATTCAATGGTTTTCCATCATGCATATATCCACTGAACATGTCTGCATTCAGGTTCTGCGTCAACTGGAAAGGCCAGTTCTTACCCTTTCCATAATCATAATTGAAGTAAATGCCCTGCTGAATCACTCCCAGACGAATACCATGTTCATTATAATCAATCTGCAAATCCTCATCCGTAATTCCGGATAAATCCGTATTGATATCCTTAAAGTCACCCGTGCAAGAAACCAGAACTAACAGAGCACCGAATATCCAACTATATTTTTTCATATCAATCCTCCCCTCTCCCATTAAAATTCACACTTCAATGAAAAGCCCCAACTGCGCGTTGTCGGCATCCCATACACATCAATACCTTGATTATCATTACCGGTAGATAACACCAGATCCGGATCAAAAGGTGCCTTCTTATAAAAAGAAAAACAAATTGCGGGCTATAAAAGAAACCTGCGCTTTCTTCAGGACTTTAGATTTTTCATCCAGGAAGCAGGCAACTGATAAGACAATGAAAGTTCTCTCAACCGGATGTTGGTCGCATCATACATATAATATTCCGTTGTCCCTGCGCGTCCGCCTACAATCTTATAGAATCCCTTCACGTTCTCTATCCGCTGCCCCTCCAGCATAACATAACCATTATCACGGGCTTTTCCGGTAATTTCCGATACACCGTACAAGTCCATATCTGCCTGAGTTTGCGAAAGCACTTTACCGCCGTAACGACAATCTACCAGGAAATAGAGAGACAAGTCTTTATAAGAAAGCGTATGATTCCATCCCAGCTGGAACTTCGGATTGAGTTTCCAACCTTTACCGTATTCCCGTCACCTTCTACTTTTGGCAATCCTGCATTATTTCCTTCCGTCTCATAAACAATATTACCGGAAGCATCTCTGACAAAAGCTTTTCCATAAACATCGCCAATCGATCCACCTTTTATCAGTTTCATGGCATAACTGGAAGAGAAACTGGTAGGCCATAAACAAATTCTTTCAAATCTTCATGCAAAGCAACTATTTTGTTCCTGTTAGAAGCAAAATTAAAAGTAGTGCTCCACATAAAATCTTTTACCATCACAGGAGTAGCGTCCAATGCGATTTCCCATCCCTGATTCTGAATGTTACCGGCATTCACATAGCGGTAAGCATATTTGTCACCCGCCAGCGTAGGCAATTTAAAAAACTGGTTATGAGTATTTGTTCTATAGAAAGTGATATTAAACCCGATACGGCTGTTCAGAAAACGTCCTTCCGCACCAATTTCCCACGAATAATTCATCTCCGGTTCCATTTCCTTGAAAGGTGCCGCATCATTCGCCAGATATTCACCACCGGCAGTGATATGGGAAGCGGAATTCGTAATATACAAAGGAATATCATTCCCCACCATACTATAAGCAGCACGCACCTTTGCATACGACACCCATTCAGGTAAAGTCAGCAGACGGCTTAGGATCAACGAAGTACCAACTGAAGGATAAAAATATCCTCTGCCTTCGTGCTTGGTATGTGATAAAGTGGAAGACCAGTCATTGCGAGCCGTCAAATCTATATAGGCACTCTCTTTATAGCCCACTTGCGCCGTAGCAAACAGCGATTGCAGCTGACGGTGTGAATCAATTTTCTGGTCAAGAGCTGCTGAGCCGTTCATTATAATATTTGCCAGAGTAAATACATTGGCATAGTACAAAGAAGCTGTTTTGGAATCATAACGGGTAGAATTAGTAGTCTTATCAGTAATACTTCCCCAAATGCACCATTTACTGAGAAATCACCCCATTTCTTCTTCACCATAAGCATCAGATCACCATAAAACTGGAGATCCTGATAATCCATTTCCAGGTAACGTCCGTTAGCACCGGCTAATGCCGGAGCTGTAGAAGCATAAAATTTCTGACGGACTTTATCGTCAATGCAATCCACATTGCCACGGGCCTGTACCGTCAACCAGTCATTTACTTGCAAGTTTGCCGATAAGGAGACAATGGCATGCATACGCACTTCCTTAGTTTGTATGCGGTTCGTTATCCAATACGGATTCTGCTCAAAATCTTCATAGGAAGTATGCCAGTTCTGTATATTCAGATCTCTACTTTCATCGTACACTTCGAAATTATCCCTATAATACGACAAGTCCTCTCCACGGGGAAACCGATAAAGCCCCACCAATGGGTTCATATAAAATCCGCCTACTGTCGGCTTGTTTTTAGAGACTTGTCGCATCAAATTCACATTACCATCCAGTTTCAAACGATTATTGAACATCACAGAAGTTTCCCTGAATGTAATATTATGCTTGGATAAGCGATTTTTATCAATAATCCCTTTACCGGTAGTATTGGCATATGAAAAATAATTCTGCAATTTCTCATTGCCATGGCTTACGGATACGGAAGTAATGGAAGTCACTCCGGTAGAGAAGAAAACATTCAGATTATCGTATTTCGGCAAGTCTTTTCGTTCCCCCAACTATCCACCCATCACTTACTCCATAACGATTTTGCATTTCGGGTAAAGAAGATGCTTTATCGAACATCAGACTGGTAGAAAATGATATGCTCCGTTGTCCTTGTGATTTACCTTTCTTGGTCGTAATCAATATCACACCGTTACCTGCCTGGCTACCATAAAGTGCCGCTGCAGGAGCCCCTTTCAGAATACTTATGCTTTCTATATCTTCCGAGTTTAAGTTTGAGATACCGTCACCGCCATCGCGGTTACCTGCATTAGCAGTTCCGCCAATGGCACTGAAAGCCTGTTCCGAAGTTGAATTTAACATAGGAACACCGTCAATTACATAAAGAGGTTGGTTCTCCCCGGCTACCGAACGGATTCCGCGAATGTTTACTTTAGCGGAAGCACCCAGTCCCGATGATACCTGATTAACCTGCACACCGGCAGTCTTACCGGTCAATGAAGTTATCAGATTGGGCATTTTAACCCGTGTCAGTTCTTCACTTTTCACCTGACTCATTGCATAAGAAAGAGAGTGCTCCTTCTTTTCGATACCCAATGCAGTCACCACTACTTTATCAAGTTCCACTGCATCTTCCTCCAATACAATGTCCAGGAATGTATGTCCTTTTACGCTTATTTCCTGCGTTTTATATCCCATAAAAGAGAATCTCAGCACCGCATCATCAGCAACTGTCAGCGCAAATTTACCTTCCAAATCGGTTACTCCACCATTCGAAGTACCTTTTTCCAGCACTGTAGCTCCCGGTAAAGGTATACCACCCTCATCCACAACACGTCCCATTACACTTTTCCGGGCGGTAAATACCTCAAGCCGATGGTTCACATCGTCTGCAACAAAAGCATAACAAGAACTACTGTACGAAAAAAAAAATAACTAAAAATTAAAAAACAGATATATTTATAGATAGTCAACCTCATGATTTACAATAAAGAAATAACAATTTGCAAAAGTAACCAATTTCTTCCTAATAAAAACCTGTTATATAACATATATAAAAAGGCTATCAGTGAAAAAAAAGAGAAATAATATTTGTTTTTAAAGGATTTGTCTGTATATTAGTGGCATGGATACTAACACAGACATATTCAAAATTGAAACGAACCACGTATTACCTTCACGTGGAAAAGTACTGATATCCGAGCCTTTCCTCTATGACGAGATGTTCGGACGCTCTATTATCTTGCTGGTAGACCATACGCTGGATGGTACAATGGGATTGGTATTGAACAAATCTCTCCCGCTATATCTCAATGACGTATTGAAAGACTTCAAAGATGTGGAAAATATACCTATTTATAAAGGCGGTCCGTTATGTACCGATACGCTGTTTTACCTTCATACACTAAAAGGTGTAGAAGATTCTCTGCAAATAGGAAAAGGATTCTATCTGAACGGAGATTTTGATGCCATCCGCCGTTATATTTTGGAAGGCAATGACATCACCGGAAAGATACGCTTCTTCTTGGGATATTCAGGCTGGGAACACGACCAGCTATGCCAGGAAATTGAAGAAAACACCTGGCTGATAGGATCGACAAACATCGCTTCCCTTATGGATGAAAAGGGAAGCGCAGAGCTTTGGAAAAATGTTTTGGGAGAACTGGGAGGCAAATACGAAACATGGTCACGTTTCCCGCAGATACCCACATTGAATTAATCGACCCGGATGCACTGCAGTAATGCAACATCTTTGAAATAACCTTCTACACACAGCCAATCTTTTAACAACCCACACTGAACAAAGCCGCAAGAGGCGAACAAACGCATGCTTGCCTTATTATCCGTGGCGATATGGACAACCAACTGTTTCATACGCAGAAAGTCGAAAGCATAGTCACAAAGTAGTGTCAATGCATCTTTTGCATAGCCTGCGCCACGAAACTCTTTCCGGATAACGATACCCACTTCTCCGCGTGCATGCATCGGAGAAAAGTCTGTAATATCAATCGTTCCTATCGTAGCACGATCTTCAAGGCGCACCACCATCATACGTAGCTGCTTATCGGAAAACATATCGCATTGTGAATTCTCCATATATTGCTTCATCACATAGCGTGAATAGGGTACGGTGAAGTTACTGATATCCCACTGTTGCGGGTCGTTTTCCATCTCACAAATCAGTTCCAGATCCTCCGGTTCCATAGCACGGAGGCGAATACGGTCGTTTACAAAATAAGTATGTTTCATGATCAGAGATAACATTTTTCGGGAGTCACCAGTACGCGACTTTCCGGGTTATAAATTCCGAGACGCAACCCCATTTTCCGATGATGGGACAACAAGCGGATTATTGTAGAAAAAGAAAAGGCACGGCAATCATACACCACATGCGTGAAACCTTTCAGCGAGATGAATGTACTGGCATGTCCGTCGGCGACAGATGCTTCGTTTGCCACAACGAAATGATGCTTTCCGATCAGCCCGTTACGTTTGAAAAGTCCACGCAAACTATGAATAGTGGCTTCTTCACCGAAAACAAGAAAACGAGGGAAAGCTTGTCCTTTAAGGAAGGGGACTTTCGCTTTTTTTCCCGGGAAACTGAATATACGTCTCAAGGAAAGCATCAGCAAACGAATATACATCTGTAAATGGATACCGATCCGAACAAGCCAACGCCCCAAGAGCCCATAACGTTCACCATGCTTACGAAAGAAAATATCCATTGCTCCACAAAATACACGTACATGGTGATAGGTATCTTTCGATGTACTTTCTCCCTTATAATGCAATATAGGATAAGGCAAGTAGTAATTTTCATATCCCGCCTCCTCAATCCGGCAGGACAAATCTATATCTTCACCATACATAAAGAAGTCTTCATCCAGTAATCCGGATTTTTCCAATGCAGAACGGCGCAGCAACATGAATGCACCTGCCAATACTTCCACCCGGTGAATGGCATCCGCATCCAAGGCATTACAATAATACCCACCTAAACCTTTAGAACGGGGGAAAAGTTTTCCCAAGCCGGACAGTTTACCAAAAGTGGCTGCCAAAGTAGGATATCCACGTTTTGATTCCCGCAGAAAACGTCCGTCATCCGTCAGCATTTTCACACCGGCAGCTCCGGCGCAAGGATGCGTGTCCATAAACAGAAGCGCTTCTTCCAAAGTCTGCTCCGGCAATACCGTATCAGGATTCAGCAACAGCACGTATTCTCCCTTCGCTTGACGAATGGCCTGGTTATTAGCACGGACAAAACCAACATTCTCCTTATTATATATATAGGTAATACGTGGGAAGCGTTCGGTAAGGTATGCCTCCGAATCATCGACGGACGCATTATCCACTACAAAAATTTCGGCTGAAAGATTGTCAATAGCCCTGTATAAGGAACAGAGACACTGTTCCAGATAATACTTTACATTGTAATTGACTATGACAACAGAGAATTTCATGCTTCCTCCTCTTTATTGATATGCAATTCTTTACGTAAGCGTCCTTCGCCGGGCAAGCAAAACAGCGAAGCCGTAAGAGCAATAAAAGCACAAAGCAAACCTTTATTGCTCAATGTAAGATAATAAACTGCAAGACCTACCCATCCCGGCAGCGAAAGCAGAGCTACCCGAACTTTACTCCAGAAAGAATATAAACGTAAAGCTTCAGGCAAACTAACTTTATCAATCTTCCGCGTCAGCACCCAGGCGAAAAAGTTTCAGAGAAACCGGCACGCAAGCTGCAACCAGCAAAATAGACAACGTTTCTGCAAAAATAAGTCGTACGGACATCATCGGCATATATACCTACCCAATCTCCACCGGTTTCACCTACTATGATCCATATCACCGGCAGCAACCAGAAACTGATAAATATTACTTTTAAACGACTTGCAACGTGTTTTATCTGTTCTTCCATTCTCTTATAAACAATAAACTTAATAACAATAATTTAATTCGTTCCCGTAAAAAGCGTCCGGTTTACAATACTACGCCCCAGAGTGACCTCGTCCGCATATTCCAACTCATCGCCCACTGAAATGCCACGGGCAATCACACTTAGCTTCACCCCCATCTTTTCAAGCTTACGATAAATATAGAAGTTAGTTGTGTCACCTTCCATCGTAGTGCTGAGCGCCAGGATCACCTCCTTGATTCCACCGGCAGCCACACGCCGTACAAGACTTTCTATCTGCAAGTCACCCGGACCTACCCCGTCCATTGGTGAAATAACACCACCCAAGACGTGATATAGTCCACGGAATTGCTGCGTCGCTTCCACCGCCATGACATCGCGGATATTCTCTACAACACAAACCGTAGATGCATCCCGCTGCGGATTGGCACAAATACGGCAAGTTTCCGTATCTGAAATATTGTGGCAAACCCTGCAATATTTTACTTCATGCTTCAGTGTAACAATAGCGTTACCAAAGGCTTCTACCACTGCCGTATCTTGTCTCAGAAGGTGTAGTACCAGGCGCATAGCCGTCTTCCGCCCCACTCCTGGCAGTTTGGCAAACTCGCTCACCGCCTTCTCCAATAATATCGAGGAAAATTGTCCGTTCATACTAAAAAATCAACTATTGGCGGCAAAGATAATGCAAATTGAGTGCAGAACTTTCATGCAAGCATGAAAAAGTTATGAGAAATTCTGAAATAAGTACTACCTTTGCATACGCAGAAAAAAAGAAAAAGAGTAAGAAACTTTCTAAATTTGACATAAAAATGGAGATTACAAGCGCTGAATTCGTCATTAGTAATACAGATGTGAAAAAATGCCCCCCCGGGATATTCCCTGAATACGCCTTTATCGGACGTTCCAACGTTGGAAAATCCAGCCTCATCAATATGCTGACAGGGCGTAAAGGACTTGCCATGACTTCCGCCACTCCGGGAAAGACTATGCTCATCAATCATTTCCTTATTAATAAAAAACTGGTACATCGTCGATCTACCTGGCTATGGTTATGCCAGACGCGGACAAAAAGGGAAATCACAAATACAGCGTATCATCGAAGATTATATTCTGGAACGTGAACAGATGACCAATCTCTTCCTGCTTATCGACTCACGGCTTGAACCACAAGTCATCGATATCGAATTCATGGGATGGCTGGGCGAGCACGGAGTACCTTTCTCCATTGTCTTTACCAAAGGGGATAAGCTGAAAGGCGGCAGGCTGAACACCAATATCCAGCAGTATCTGAAAAAACTAAAAGAGCAATGGGAAGAACTTCCCCTTATTTTGTGACCTCTTCTGAGAACAGAATGGGCAAAAAAGAGTTATTAGATTATATAGAGAGTATTAATAAAGAATTGAATAACAAATAAAGTAATAGTAAATATGAAAAAGAGTGTATTTTCACTGGCATTTATTGCCACCTTACTTCTTGTGTCGGCCAATAGTCAGGCACAATCGCTAAAAGATTTATTCAACAAAGAAAATGTAGAAAAAGTAGTCAGCGCCGTTACCGGCAAGAATACTGTTGATATGACAGGTACATGGTCGTATACCGGTGCCGCTATCGAATTCGAATCAGACAACCTGTTGATGAAAGCCGGCGGAGCCGTTGCTGCTACCACTGCCGAAGCCAAACTCAATGAGCAACTGAGCAAAGTGGGTATCAAACCCGGACAAATGAGTTTTACCTTCAATGCCGACAGCACTTTCAACGCTAAACTGGGAACCAAAACTCTGAAGGGGACTTATGTGTATGACGCCACCGAAAAGCATGTAACCATGAAGTTCGTCAGACTGATAAACATGAATGCCAAAGTTAACTGTACATCCGGCAGCATGGATTTACTGTTCGAATCGGACAAACTACTGAAGCTAATCACTTTCCTTTCCAGCAAGAGCAGCAATGCCACACTGAAAACAATCAGTTCACTGGCAAACAGCTACGACGGCATGATGTTAGGTTTCTCACTTGAGAAGAAAGAATAAAACGGAATATCAATAAAAAAGTCCCCTGCACGGGCCTCTCGAAAACACGAACGCACCTGAAACGTGCGCGTCTACCAATTCCGCCACCTGGGCAAAACTTAGTTCCAGACATTTCAAAAAATGAGCGGAAAACGAGACTCGAACTCGCGACCTAACCTTGGCAAGGTTATGCTCTACCAACTGAGCTATTTCCGCATTTTACTTTTAATAAACGCGTGAAGAGAAGGAGACTCGAACTCCCACGACATAACTGTCACTACCCCTCAAAGTAGCGCGTCTACCAATTCCGCCACCTCTCCATAATTTTAAAGTTATAATCTTTGTGCCCAGAACAGGACTCGAACCTGCATGCCTCTCGACACACGCACCTGAAACGTGCGCGTCTACCAATTCCGCCACCTGGGCAAAGATTATATTTCCAACATTTCAAAGAAACATGAGCGGAAAACGAGACTCGAACTCGCGACCCTAACCTTGGCAAGGTTATGCTCTACCAACTGAGCTATTTCCGCATTTTTTCGTTTGCGGTTGCAAAGGTAGGCATTTTCCGTAATCCTGCAAACATTCTGCCTACTTTTTTTTCACTGTCGCGATAATCCTCATAAGAAATCTGTTCACTTTGCATCGCACCGCAAAACAATCAATTTGATTATCAACTCATTCGGTCACGATAATCTTCATAAGAACATATTGTCTTGACCATCGTATAATGAATCATATCTTCGAATTTCCGATTTGCAATTCATGGTCGAAGCTCCAGTCGCCCATATAGTCACCACTCAAACATGAACCGAGACGATAAATGACAACCATATTTTCCTTCTATTTCAGCGCCACGTACGGCAGGCTGGTAAGGCATTTCAAGACAGTCGGGCATATGACAGGTAAAACTCACATTAAGAATGGCAGTACGGATACCACGACTTACTACAATATCTACTACTTCAGAAACCAATACGCCGGTTTGCCAAGTAAAAGGCAGAACCTGGTTCAAGGATAATACGCAAATGAGGATAACGAGCACGCAAATCTTTCAGCAGTTGAATAAGATGCTCCACGTCATAATCTTTACGCGTCATCAGATGACCACCTCCCAGATTCAACCACTTGATTTGCGGAAACCAGCGAGAGAATTTTTGCTTCCAAATGTTTTAATGTCCGTTCCAGTTCATAAGATGAAGATTCGCAATGACAATGACAATGGAAACCTTCAATACCTTGCGGCAGAACCTCAGTCAATAAATCCGCCGTCATACCGAAACGGGTGCCGGGAGCACAGGGATTATAAAGTTCCGTTTCCACTTCGGAATATTCCGGATTGATGCGAATACCGCAAGAAATGCCACTTCCCTCTTTCACTACCTCTGGATAAAAACGACAGAACTGCGACAAAGAATTAAAAGTTATATGACTACTACAACGCATGATTTCAGGAAAATCAGCTTCCGTATAGGCAGGAGAATACGTATGTGCCTTACTGCCGAATTCTTCCAGTGCCAGACGTGCCTCGTAAACAGAACTTGCTGTAGAATGCTCTATGTACTCCCTAAATAAAGGAAACGAGCGCCACATAGCAAAAGACTTAAATGCCAGAATGATCTCTACTCCAGCACGGTCAGCAACACTTTTTATGAGAGTGAGGTTCTTTCTCAACAATTCTTCATCCATGATATAGCACGGAGAAGGAAAACAATTGAAATCTATCATATTTTCTTTTTTAACCAATGATCTTAAAACGGGCAAAGCGCAATAAAAGTTGTTTGTCGCCCGCATTTTTGAAGTGAATGGTAGCTTTGGCATTATCGCCCTGACCTTCCACTTTCATCACTTCTCCCAGACCGAAACGTTCATGCTCGATCAGTTGTCCCGGCTGCACAGCCATTACAGAAGCAGAGGTGGGTGTAGAAGAAGAGGTTGCCGGAGTCACCCGTTTCAGATTGCGCGGAACGCTTGGAGCTATAATCTGCTGTTTGGAACGCTGCGGAGTTTCTTTTTCCGTATTATACAATGATTCACGAACATGAGGTGAGCGAGAGAAACCGCCGCTATGTTCCCTACGGAAAGATCCGGCCTCTTCATCAATTTTACTACCAATCCCTGCGTCCTGAGGCAAGCGGAGGAAGCGGATGTCGATATCTTTCAGAAAACGACTGGGGCTACCAAATTCCATTTTCCCATAACGGAAACGAGTACGTGCATACGAAAGGAAACAATGTTCTTCTGCGCGAGTGATAGCCACATAAAACAAACGCCTCTCCTCTTCCAGCGCACGGGGAGAATCTCCGACCATACTACTAGGAAAAAGATTTTCTTCCATTCCCACCACAAATACATTTCTAAATTCCAGCCCTTTGGCAGAATGAACGGTCATAAGCGTTATTTTCTCATCATCCCCATTGTCCGAGTCCTGATCAGTCAGCAATGATACTTCCGATAAAAAGTCCGTCAATGAAATATTCAGATTACCCTCTTCCATGCGCAAAGCACAGAAATCGCTCATACCATTCACTAATTCCTCAATATTCTCTTTGCGACTAAGATTTTCCGGTGAATTATCTTGGCAGACGTCATTAATAATGCCGGACTGACGGATGATTTCCGTACCAATCTCATAGGCATTTTTCTCCACTGTTCCTTCTATAAATCCACCAATCAGGTCACGGAAGATTTGCAATTTAGAGTGCGTGCCTTTATTGAAATTCAATCCGTATGTCAGCGGCTCACAAAGCACAGCCCAAAGACTGATATTGTTTTCCGTAGCAGCAGTAATAATTTTACCTACTGTCGTACCTCCGATACCACGGGCCGGATAATTGATAATACGCTTGAATGCTTCTTCATCATTAGGATTGACCACCAGCCGGAAGTAAGCTATCACATCCTTAATCTCTTTACGCTGATAGAAGGATAGACCGCCATAAATGCGATAAGGCATACCCCGCTTACGCATAGCTTCCTCAAATACACGGCTCTGCGCATTGGTCCGATAAAGTATGGCAAAATCCGAATAGGCATAATTCTCCGAACGGCGCAACTCAGCAATCTTATTGACTACAATATCTCCTTCTTCCACATCACTATATGCCTGAAACACCCCGATGGCTTCCCCTTTCTCCTTTTCAGAGAAGACCTCCTTGCGTATCTGTCTCTCATTCTTTTCAATCAGGCTGTTGGCAGCACAGACAATAGTTTGCGTAGACCGATAGTTCTGTTCCAGCTTGAATACTTTCGTATTAGGATACACTTTTGTAAAATACAATATATTGTCAATATCTGCTCCCCGGAAAGAATAGATACTCTGCGCATCATCCCCTACCACACACACATGCTGATGATCTTTTGCCAACTGCAACACAATGCTGTGCTGGGCATAGTTGGTATCTTGATATTCATCTACCAGAATGTAGCGAAACTGCTCCTGATAACGTGCCAGTACTTCGGGATGATCTCTGAAAAGAATAAAAGTATAAAAGAGCAAATCATCAAAATCCATGGCATCCGCCTGCCTGCAACGATCCCAATAACGATGGTAAATATCCCGGATCGCAGGCATCTTGGCAGCACAATCACCTTCATAAGCCTCCTTATTAGAGGCATATCCCGCAGGAGAAACCAAGTGGTTCTTCGCATTCGAGATACGTGCCTGCACACTACCCGGTTTATAGACTTTCTCATCCAGCCCCATTTCTTTTATGATAGAGCGTACCAGACTTTTACTGTCTGCCGTATCATAGATGGTAAACTGTGAGGTAAAACCAATATTCGCAGCTTCCGCATGCAGAATACGTAGAAATATGGAGTGGAACGTACCCATCCATAAATGGCGTGCCCGTTGATCTCCCACCTGCCGGGCAATACGTTCTTTCATTTCACGGGCAGCTTTATTAGTAAAGGTCAAAGCCAATATATTCCATGGCTGATAACCATTCTCCAACAAATATGCTATCTTGTAGGTCAGCACCCGTGTCTTTCCAGAACCTGCACCGGCTATAACCAATGACGGACCCTCGTTGTAGAGCACTGCAGCGCGCTGTCCTTCATTCAATTCTTCGATATAATTCGCATTCATGTATGCAAAATTAAAAGAATCTTTTTATATTTGTACAATGTTATTCAAACTAAAATCATAAGAAACTATGGAACAAATTAAAAATATGCGACTTTACATTTCTTTTATCTGCCTGTTGGTCTTCTCATGTGCTTCGCCTGTAATGGCGCAAAAGCAAAGTAAAGTAGAAAAGCTCTTGAAATTTCTTGTAAACAATGAGAATGAGAAATTTACAAAAAACCGGGACAAATTAGATGCTGAAACAGCAACAGCTTTTGAAGCAGAAGTCAAACTAATCGATTTGTGCGATCAAATCTGGAATCAGCAAGAGGTAACCGTTGCCAAAGATTTTTTCCAGGCTTATGTAGATGCTACCAAAGCCAACTTTATTTCCATCTGTCAGGAAGCCGGTGCTGATCCGGCCGCAATCCGTAAACGTATGGAAGATAACATCAGTGCTATATTAGATGAATATCCCAATAAATTAGTCTATTCCAGCACTCTGGTAGATGCCGTAAAAGCATCAGGATATGAATTGTCCGATGAAAGCAGAAAACATCTGTATGATGTACATGAAGAGGAATTATGGAAAGATTTCGTACGCAACAAGAACATTCCGAAATGCGAAAGATATCTGACAGAATATGCTGATGGTAAGTATAAAACAGAAGCTATGATAGAATACAATCGTCTGCTGTTCCAAACCGTACAGAAATCACCATCTGCCAGTAACTTTAAGAGATTCTTCGATCATGACCGGCTCAACACATTCTTCAACGGGCGTTCCAAGCGGGAGTCTATGGCACAGGCTCTCTCCATTTATGATGATTATCTTTACGGTAACATCTGCAAAGCGCAGGCCATAGCTTCCATTAAGCAGGCTATTGCAGAATATGAGCAGGCCCCTTATTTGAGTCCAGACGATAAAAAATATACCAATACTCTGGAGTACAAAAAAGACAGTATTGACTATGGGACACTAAAGCTGGAAGTGAACTCTCCAAGCAAACTGAGACTCATCAAAGAATACCTCCTAACTCATAAATACAAGGAATTCCGTGATAAAGCCAACAAATTACGCGTACCTTTTGAGCAACAATTAGTATGGAGTAATCCTACTACCATCCAAGCATACACCCATGGATTATTGATGAAATCCAATGAGACGAAGAATGGAAAGAGTACTCAGAAAACCTATACGTATGATGAAAACGGAAGACTGGTTAGTATCAAGGAAGTTACGGAAGATAAGGGAACCACTACCCTACAGACTAATTTCTTGTATGATTCTCAAGGTAACTGCGTAGAAGAAGTGCAGGTAAACCAAAGAGGCATGAAGGAGGTGTACAAACGCCTGCGTGCTTTCAGCACACTGGGTGTCATTCTTTCGGATTCTGCTTTCTATCAGAGCGGAAAACTGATCGTAAGAAAATATCATCCACAACTCGGTCTGCTGGCAGGAGAGACAGTTTACGAGAAAACATTCCGGTATCTTCCGTAATCAACCAATATAATAAGAAGGGACAGATCATCAAGAGAGAAGAGACATTCCCATTGCCTAAAGATCCGTTACCCACCCAGGTAAGTAAACAAGTGGATGTATATGAATACGATACTTATGGTTATCTGACAAAGATCACATTTGAAAAGACTCTTGTCAATAGTGATAAGACCAGCGGTTCACTCATATTCTTATATGACGAATTCGGTAACCAAATAGACAGTAATGCCTATTATGAATATGACAGTACCGGACGCTGGATACAAAAGACAGATCGGGGAGATGCCAAGAATACAGAAAAGATTCAGATTATCTATCAGCAATAACCATAAAAAAATACCGTCCGCATAATGAAATACGGACGGTATTTTTATATAATCACTCTATTTTATGATAATCGCTGCGCAATTTCCTGAATAGAAAAAGAGCCTTCCAAAGTACGAACCTGTATCTTTCCATGCAGCAAGTTAAAGAAGAAATCAGCTACCTTCTCCGGAATAATTTCACAAAGCTCTCCATTCGCATCAACTCCCAGATCATAGGTTTTCAGCAATTGACTTCCCAACGCCGTAGCTCCTATCAGGAAATGATTTCTCAATTTATCCACATTGACCAGATCCGCAGCCAACACCTTTCCTACTACCGAATAGCAATGCACCAGTACCTTTTCGTCTCCTTCAAACAGTTGAGATTCTTGTTCGTCAGAATAGGTATTCATCTCTATAATACCTGTATTTTCCATCTCGGGAGTTCCTTTATAAAGAGCGCCCAAATCCGCCAGACTTAAATTGAACAGGCGGGCTTCACTCGTGACTTGCATTTCTTCGCCACTGAATGCGCTGGGTAACAGCAACTTTATATCCCCACTAACAGCTACATTCTTCGCATTGAAAGTTCCCACTATACAGTCTTTCATGGTCAACTTAGCCGTAGCAAAAACTCCTCCCAATACTATACAGTCCTCCAATATCACTTCATCCGCAAAAATACTGCCGGCAACGAAAGCATTGCACAATTTTACAGTCTTTCCGTTGATGTCAGCCATGAACATCGGACGACAATCACGAGCATACGACACCAGAGAATCCGAAGTGGCTACCGTCTTACGCAAGATAATGTCCCCTTTCGCATTATTGCTGATATGGAATTCAAGCTTAGTGAACACCGCACCAAGTATTTCCACATCTCCATTCTGTATTTCCAGCTTGCGGGCATAAATAGCCCCTTCTACAATGGTATCGTTCTGTATCAGCACATCCCTTTCCAGTTCAGCAGATGTACGGGGAAGAATAGAACCTTTACTAGATTCTCACTTAAAATCACTCCATTCTCCAAACTTATTACTTTCAATTCTTTCATAACTCTACTTCTATTTTATAGAACATAAGTAACGGTATTTACGATAAAAAAATTCCCGCCAAGTTTCCTCATCATTCCGGCTACCCGTTTTTCATGTTCTGAAGAACCTAATCTTTGAATCTCTCTCCAGATGCTTTCCAATGCGCTGCTTATCTTCTTGTGTCATGGCAGGCATGGACGCTTGCTGAACATTCTGACGTACTTTCCAGTCATTGACTCCCATACGTGCAGTCTGTTCATTCATCACAACCTCAGTTTCTTTACTGCCACCAGCAACAGTCTTCTCTACTACTACCACCGGCAACATCCAACGGGCATTTTTACATCCGCCAATCAACACATGTTCTATATGACTGGCCAATTGCTTTTGCCCGAGCAGATATTGCTTGGCACTCTCTATCAATCCGGCAGCCCGTTGCTTCACTGTGATAGCAGAAATACGTGCCTGTACATCCAACTGCTCTTTATGCCCAACTAATGCCATTGCCGACAGAGATGAGTCCGTATTGCGCAACTGTTCTTTGCGGCTGCTTTCCACAAAGCGGAAGCAAGGTTCCATCAACATGTGAATACGCTGCACCAACTCTCTGTCCAAATTCTCAAAAACAGCGGAGTAACGGGTAGTCAGAATATCATAGTCGTCTATCATCACCAACTTACGATTGGCAAGTTCATCAGACTGAGACTGTAATTCGGCAACTACGGCTTCCACATTCGAGCACTCTTCCATATTTTGCATATCCAGACTGGCAGTGATATATCCCAAAAAGCCTTTGGATATATGTTTACCGATTTGCTGAGTACTGGCTATCTTATGGGCAACTTCAGCTGCATTACATGCCACAACAGAGTTACGCAAGCTTTCAATGTGTTTACTGCAATCGTGTACGCTACTGTTATAAGGATTATCGTCTATTTCCAGATAGATATCAATCGGCTCTTCCAGAACTACAGTCTTGGAAGCTGACTTATCACCTACGGTGAGTGTCACCGTTTCGCTCTTCCGGATCACATCATGTAAGATATGTCTTCGTCCTCCCATAATCAACCCTCCTTCACATTAAGCCAGGTTTCATTCCGGGCCATAAGTTTCTTCATGTTCTCCTTCACTCTTTCATTTAGACCGGAAGTTGCAATCAGTCGTTCCAGCTTTCCAGCCACCATCCGTTGCGATTCTATAGAAACATTTTCCCATCCGGAACCTTCAACCGTGCGTTCCATATTTTCCCGTATCTTCGTGCATGAGCGTTGTCCAATCAATTGTTCAAGTCCTGAAGGCAGTTTTGTTTCCACCACTTCTCCTCTATCTTCTTTTTTTCACCAGTATGATAGCAGGCAAATAGCGAAGAACAGACTTGCCAACAAAGGAGTTCAGCTTTATTCTTTGCATTTTAGCGCTTTGCTGCTTGCATGTAGTGAGAAAATTAGTCATTTGTGCAATTAAAGCTTGCGCATTACGCTTAATATGGGCGGCGGCAATAGCTTGTGTAGTAGCCAGAGATTCCGTCTGATTAACCGGAACGGTACCAATCAGATTATTCAGGCGGTTCAAAGTAATGGCAACATCCCACTCGCAGAATCGAATAACAGGTTTGTCCAACTCATGAACACGATTATGCAGAGCTACATCAAGTCCTCGGAATAACTTAGAATAACGCTCTGTCAGAATCACAAAGTCATCTCCCATTCTCTTTTTCAAATCAAGCAACGCCTCTTGTTGCTGTATCAATTCGGACGCATACGCATTTACCGAGCTTAACGCTGTGGCATTTTTCTGTTCTATCTGAGAAGTAACCAGAGAGAAAAAGCCTTTATTAAGCCGTTTACACAGTTTGTTCGTAGCATCCCTTTCGGCAGCAATAACAGCCGCCTCCATAGCAACCACTGCTGTTGTGACCCCGGAGACCTTATTAGATACAGTATCTATTTTATTGGCCATGTCGCGGGTATCCACTGTAACATCATATTTTGCCATAATCTTTCATTTTCAAGTTTATGAATGCTATTTCTCTTTCTCCAGATCGCTAAAGTCATCCAAATCGTCCAGATCATCCAAGTCGTCCAAATCACTCAGATCGTCCAACTCGTCCGCTGTCTCCGATGCTTTAGGAGTCTCATGAACTTCCGGAGCCGTTGTTGTCTCTGTATTTTCCGGAACTTCCGGCTGTACAGGTTCCACAGCTTCAGCCACCGGCGCCATTCTAATAGTTTTTTCCGCTTCTTCCGCCACTTCGGGTTGTGCCGCCGGTTCATCCACGTTTACGGCTTCAGTCACTTTTGCGCTTTGAGGAGCATATCCCGAATAGTCCATAGCCTCGCTGTCATCCACTAATTCAGCATGATGATTGAACACAACATCCTGTCCTTGCTCAGCAATTTCATGCAATGAGTCGGTAGCTACCTGAGCTATATCCAAAGTCATATATTCTTCCACACAATCCTCAACAGCAGGAGCAGGTGGAATATTCGAAGCAAATGCATAAAAGGATTGATGCCTGCCAAAGGACGGCGACGATCATCCAACAAAGCTACATTATCATTAGCATCCACGATTTCCTTTGCCATTTTATCGCGAAGACTGGCATCAAAGAATTCAATGAATCCATAAACTTTTGCCCGTTCATTAATATCACTCTGCAAAGCTTTCATATATTCCTTGAACTCTTCCTGAGTTTGTTTGAATGATTCAGACTGTTCGGCAAATTGCTGCAAATTACTTTCCAGCTTATCTCCTGCATTCTCCTCCAACTCCTGAGCATCTCCATCCATCATTTGTTGCAACATCCGCGCCTTCATACGATCCAGACGTTCAAAAGTGGATTGTGCAGCAAGGAATTTTGTCAAGTTGCTACGCATAATATTAATCAAATCATCTCCGGAAGTCCGGTTACGCCCATAAAAGTCTTGAGTTTCCCGGTGCCATTGATTCAGATAATCACGCTTCTGATTATCAATGTCATTATAGATATCCAAACGGTTCAGTCGCGTTTCCGCTAACAGATTCTGTACGATAGGTGCTACGATTTCTTCTTGTATCTGGCTGATACCATAAGGCATTGTCGTACGGCTTCCGTCTTCTGCAACCCACGAATGATCCTTCATATCATAGCGCATTCGTGAACTTTCCTTCAATTGGAAAGGTGTGTAGTTCTCCACCGTATCGCGGAAGTTGAAATTCGTCTGGCGGATTTTCTCCAACTCATCCTTCTCCAACTTCGGTGAATAGTGATTATAAGAGGTTTTCAGAATGGTGAACAGCAATTGATTAGAACTTTCCACCAGCGAATTAGTGGATTTAACCTTCGCTGCCGCAATTGTCTGTACTGCATACCCCACGTTTGAAATCAAACGGCGTAATACATCTTCAAATTGCTCGCTCTGGTCAGACAATGAATGGCGCATTGCATTCAGCGAATTAAATTGCTCTATTTCTTTATCATACGCTGCCGTATCAAATACATTCAGCACAGGCGCTCCCGACGGATTGGCCGTACCATATTCATTCAAATAAGAAATAACCGGCGAATCGGGAGGAATGACAGGCATGCCTACAGAAACAGTATGCAAGTCCGACAAGAAATAAGCACTGTCACGCAGATTACGATCCATACGTCCAAAGTAATCATAGAACTTCACTTTAGGTATAGATGTTGAATAATCCTCTGTGGAAACTTCTTCCACTCCTTTACTTTCTTCTACCAAAGGAGCCGTAGTGGAGAGTTCATCCAGTTCTCTCAATTTCTCGGAAAGTGCTCCCTGGTTATTAACTAATTGCAGTTCAAAGTTCTGTACTGAACTATTTCCGGTATGATCTATCACAAAGCTCTTATTCTCGAAAGGAACCTGACTGGCAACGGGGGGACATAAACCACCCCCATCTTTTCAATCTTATAGTCTCTGAAAATCTGCTGATGCTTGTTTTCCAGTTCTTTCAACTCCACTCCGACATCATCAATGGATTTACCGCTGGATTTAAACAGCTTGTAGTTTTTCATCCCCCAATAAAGACCGGCTACTGCAATAGCAATACTTAGCCACCCAATTACTGCTATCAATACAAGACCGACAACAAAATTCCAATTCCTACGTACATCTGCGTCTGGGCTTTTTTCTTACCCGTAGCATTCATAGTCAACGAATTCTTTAATTCTCCCATCTCCTTTTCTAATTCTTCTTCTTGCGACACTATTTTTCTGCCGCATCTTTATAAAAATCAAAAAGGATTTTCGCTTGATCCTGATACAAATCTTGCGAAGAAGAAAAACCTTTCCTTTCATAACCAGATATGTTTTTATAGTAAATAAATAAGAATTTAATTTCTAATTGTAACCTAGCTCCAACAGCTTACGCTCGGCCATTGAAAAGCCTTTCGCTTTAGCTTTCCGGTACCACATAACAGCTTCGAAGATATCAATATCAACGCCTTTTCCTGTTTCATACATGATACCCAGACAATATTGTGCTTCTGCATTTCCGGCATTGGCTAAAGATTTATAAATATCGAATGCTTTCTTGTAATCACCATTCTGCGTTGCTTCCCGAGCTGCTTCCAAAGAGTTAGTCTGAGCTTTTTTCTCTGTTTTCTCAGGTTCGGCCTGTTGTTGAGGTTCATTAACAGGAGTCTTTGCCTCCGGCTGGGCTTTAGGTTGAGGTTGTTCTTCAACTTTAGGCTGCTTTTTGCTGCCCTACAGCCTTAACCGGAGTTTCCTTAGGAGTAGCAACAGGCGCCACAGTCGTGGTATCCTGCACCACAGTAATAGTGTCAGTAACCACAGTCGGAGGTGCAACAACTGGCTTAGGTTTGGATGCAAACACAAAATACAAACAGATCAAAACCAAGATCAGAAATATACAGCCACCTACTATATATATAGATTTTCTGGATTTCTTTTTTTTTGAATAGCAGGGGCTTCTTTCTTTTCTTTCCGGATCCGGCTGCTTCACTTCAGGCTCTGGCGATTTTATTTCCGGTTGATTTGATTCAACAACAACCGGCTCACTTTGCTTCATTTCCGGTTCAGCCTGTACAACTCCCAGTTCAACCTGTTTTACATCTGCTTCTGCAAGTTCTAGTTTATCCTCAGTAGGTTCTGATTTTGCTTCAACAAGTTCCGGTTTTGCTTCAGTAGGTTCGGAAACAACTTCAGCAGGTTCACTCTCTGCCGATTCTATTTCCGGTTCTACTTGTTCGATCTCCGGTTCCGCTTGTTCTATTGCCGGTTCAACCAATTCATCCGCAATCTCAGTATTTTTCTCTTCTATCTCTTCAAGGACTTCTTCCGGTTTTTCCTCAATAGCCTCTACTTCCTCTGGTTGACCTTCCTCAATCAATGATATTTCCGCTGGAATATCCAGTACAATAGTCTCTTGCCCTGACTTTCTATAAAATGCATCTAAAATACCCCGAATAATACTAAAGTAATAAACTTCCTCCTTAAACAGTGATGGAAAATTCAAATACAACTGTTCAGCCATCTTCCAATACAATTCTTTATCGGAAGTATTGTCACAAGTATCAAACAAATTATTCGCTTCTTTCAATAAAGGCAAGAAACGTAAATTGATTCGAAGCACTTTCAGTCTAAGTACATTCAGAAAATTCGCCTCACATAAATCAGCATATTCATTCAGGTACTTCACCAATTTAGGCACCTTTTCTGCATAAGGTTTTATTTGAATACGCAGCTTGTTGATAGCCTGTTGGCACACCTCACTATCTGCCTGAGGCTTCTTGAAGTTTTCAGCAAGTACAGCCAGCTCCGGAGCTATTTTCTTTAGAATAACATGTTCCACATTCTTCTGAAGGGTAGACCGCAAAAGTTGAAAGCGTTCTGCATCTTTCAAGTTTAAAACAAACTTCTGAGGGAACAGATCTTTCCTGATTGCCTCCAGCATAGCCACCAATGAAACATTATCCACCTCCAAAGCAGCAGCAATGCTTTCGCACTCTTTTAAAGTAAACTTTCCACTCTTTTCAATAATAACCCGACGGATTTTAGTTATCTCATCCAACAAATATGTTCTATTCATAATACCAAATTCATAAAAAGTCTCTAAAAATACATATTATTTTCACCAAAACAACTCTTTTCACGACTTTTTCACTCATATATGCCTATTTCTCACGGTTTTCCGTGACAAACTATATTTTACTTTGGAAAAATTAATAGAATCTGAGAGAACATTTATAAGATACCAAACGTTATATTAACAAAACCATAATTCAAGACAAATTATGAATACGTTATTAACATCTTTAATGCTTATAATTATGACTCACGAAATGCCGAAACTTCCGTATGCAAATAATGCATTGGAACCTGTAATCAGTCAGCAAACCATAGATTTTCACTATGGTAAACACTTACAGACATACGTAAATAACCTCAATAACCTGGTACCGGGTACAGAGTATGAAAACAAAGATCTAGTGACTATAGTAGCCACTGCACCGGATGGAGCAATTTTCAATAATGCCGGACAAGTATTAAATCATACCCTCTACTTCCTGCAATTTTCCCCGAAACCCACTCAAAGCGAGCCTACAGGAAAATTAGCAGAAGCCATCAAACGCGACTTTGGAAGCTTTGACAACTTCAAGAAAGAATTCACAGCTGCCGCTGTAGGATTGTTCGGATCAGGTTGGGCTTGGTTATCAGTAGATAAAAATGGTAAATTACATATTACCAAAGAAGCCAATGGCAGTAACCCTGTACGTTCAGGATTTACCCCCCCTTGCTAGGCTTTGATGTTTGGGAGCACTCCTACTATCTCGATTACCAAAATCGTCGTGCCGATCATGTAAATGCTCTTTGGGGTATCATTGATTGGATGTAGTAGGCAGCCGGATGAAATAACAACAACATCATAAACTCTTTTTCAAAAAACGCACCTGCGGGAATTATCAGTCCCAAAGGTGCGTTTTGCATATCCTATCTAACATATTTTAAAGAAAAACGTTGGCTACTGAAAGCTTTTTATCATTAACTTTGCTAACATAAACGTTTATCAAAAAAGAAATGAAGCTCATTGTAGTCACAGCACCCACATTTTTTGTGGAAGAAGACAAGATTATCACGGCACTCTTTGAAGAGGGGTTGGATATTCTACATCTGCGAAAACCGGAAACACCTGCAATGTATTCCGAGCGACTCTTAACGTTGATACCAGAAAAATATCACAGGCGTATCGTCACTCATGAACACTTTTATCTAAAAGAAGAATTCGACCTCATGGGCATTCACTTAAATACGCGCAATCCGCATGAACCGCATGACTATTCAGGGCATGTCAGTTATACCTGCCATTCTGTAGAAGAAGTAAAAAGTAAAAAAACATTTTTACGACTATGTATTCATGAGTCCCGTTTATGACTGCATATCCAAGGAAGGAATTCTTTCCGGCTACACACCCGAAGAATTGCGTGCGGCAGGAAAAAGAAAGAATCATCGATACTAAAGTCATGGCTTTAGGTGGAATTACTCCCGACAATATTCTGGAAATAAAAGATTTTGGATTCGGAGGTGCGGTAGTACTCGGTGATTTATGGAACAAATTTAATGTCTGTACAGACCGGGATTATCTGGGCGTAATCCGCCACTTTAAGAAACTAAAAGAAATGGCGGACTGAAAAGTTAAAAACATCTATATTAAAATTTCCCATATTCCCTATACTCTGCACTGGCAGGTAAAGTAAAGTAGAAAGTAGATCCCTCTCCTTTTTTTCGACTCTACACCAATGCCACCACCATAGTGCTCTACAATGGATTTTGTGATGGAAAGACCTAAACCTGTACCACGAATATTATAGTTCATCTTTACAAAGCGCTCAAAAATAGCACGGCGGCTTTCTTCATCAATACCGCAACCTGTATCAGCTACGTAAAAGTAAAAACTATCATTACTCAGACGACGGTATCCAATTCTGACACTACCTTGTTCTGTAAACTTCAATGCATTCTTTACCAGATTATTAATCACCTGCGCAAAACGTACCCGATCAATCATTAAACGACATTGAGGCAGTTTCTCTACAAACTCGATCTGAATACCCGATGGTCTGGGATGTGCATTCTCCGCAGCACATATTTCCTGAATCAATGCATTTACATCCACATCTCCATCTTTATATTCCATTGTATTGGCCTCTATTTTCGAAAAATCCAATAAATCATTGATCATCTGAACCAGGAAGTTTTTATTATCATTGATTTCTTTCAGAAAAATCATCCGCTCTTCTCTACTTAAATTATCAGTTTCGGCAAGCACATTTGTAAATCCTACGATAGCATTGAGCGGCGTACGTATTTCATGCGTCATATTGGCAATAAAGGCATTCTTCAATTGATTGCTTTCCTCTGCCACTTCATTCAGTTGCTGCAATGTTTTCAAACGCTTGGTTTTATTGATGGACACAACAATCATAATAACCAGAAGCAATAAAATAATAACCCCAAAACAAAGCAGCAGTATTTCATTCTTCTGAAAAAATCAGTAGCCCAAAGAGCATATAATGTAGAAAAATCCAGATTCATAAAGTTGGTGATTAAAATATTAGGTAATCAGACAGTTTAAGTGATGGCAAAGATAATAAAGAAAAACAAATATTTGATTATTAGATACATGTTTTTTCCAAAAAGATAGGCTGTAAACCTATTTAAAAAAAAGGTTTACAGCCTATAAATATAAGATTTTAGAGTATTTTACTTCAAATCTTCAATAGCCGCCTGCGCCGCTGCTATTAAATACTAATAATCAGAAGTATACTATAATATTCTAATCAATATCAAAACATAATAATACTATTTCGAACTATTATATAACTATATAAATATTCTCAAATGAATCCTAAGACACATTTTATTATTATCTATATAATCTAGGCCATCATTTTAAATTAGTTTTTTTTTTAAGGATTTAAGAGTTTTCTACTGCATTTTGTATACCTAATCTTATTATCAATTGAACATCCTCAGTAGCATGCAATATCTTTATATTATTAAAAAACACAGCTGGAGTCAATTCAACATATAGCCTTCCAAATATTTGTTTTGCACAAAAAGTAGCCATTGATTTTATACTTTCCATGTCAATCTGAACAACAGAAGAGTTAGGATTCTTCTCTTTGATCAAATCATATATCCTATTACCAGTTTCTTTTATCACTTATAATAGGGCCAAAATCCTTTAAATCAATAGTATTCATTATTCAAATTTTATTTTAATATTCTTAAGTTTATCAAATTCAACGCCTTTTATATCTGATAATGATTGCGGATTTACTAATGGCAAAGATATATAAATGATTGTTCCCTGCCAAAAAGAACAAGGGCCTTTTTTAATTTTCCCAAAATCATTAAAAACATAAGCACCCTCTGAATACAAATGAAGCCTTCCTTTAGTTGCTGTTACTATTTCATTTAGTATCCACAAACCATACCCCATATGGTTAGTCATTTTTTAGAGGTAATACCCTTCTCCAGAGATTTAACTAAGACTTCCTCCTTAGAAATTTGATGGACGAGTGTAGGAGATAATGTCGAAATAACCCCGTTACCAGTATCAGCACATGCTATCTCTACTTTTACTTTATTTCCAGATGCGACTATAATAGATTTTGTATCATTAACCGCATGTTCCCAAAAATTCAATAAAACTTCTCCTAAACATAATAGTACCATAGACACTATTTTATCATTATATGAATAATATGACTCTATTTTAGGGAGAAAACGTTCTTTTATATCATAATTATTATTTCTCAGCAACGCTAGTGGAGCAATAAAAAAACGTCCTTCATCTTTAAAATTAAGCTTATCATAATTAACATCTTTATTAGTCATATATGCCTGAAACAACTCCCAATAGCCGTGCTTTTTCAGTTCCGCCTCTACATAATCATTATATTTCAACTGCGGTAATTCAAAACATTCATTAGTTGTTGTATATTCTATAAATTTATACATTAACAATAAACCTAATATATTTGTTCGATTAACAAATGATAAATCAAACAAAACCTTCTTCTTCATTTGTCTTCTCATATCAAATATATCCTCAGCCATTCTTAAAAATGACAAGATATTATTAGGAGTTACCGATTTAGGAACCACAAATACTTTATTATAAGAGTTATTCATTATAATATTCTTTTAACGCATTTTTCAAAGCAGCTTCTTTTCTATATCAATCTTGGATTTATCTACTGCAACTTCTTTATAATAATCTGTCATAATGATTAATTGACGATATATACTCTCACGCAGATGAAGCTTATTAGCAACTACATATTTAACCAAATGGTTTATATCATCAATATTAATATTGTCAGATTCTATATTAGAAATTCTTGCATAGATTTCTTTTACCGCATGTAACCTCTCCTTATTATGCTCATTTTTTTATTTAATATATATGTCACATAAACTAATGCAAGAGTAAGAACAACAGAATATACTCCACCAATATAATCACCAAATGTTCCCCAATCAGCAGGATTATCACTAAAACCATTTCTCGAAAAATTACAGATATAAAAAATAACAGGCAAGAACAATGATATTAAAAATACTATTTTCCACCAGTTCCGTTTTATATGTAACCACACTTTCGAGTTCTCAGAAGTTGCTATAGCCATACACACTATAATTAGAAGTTCAACAAACCCTAATAGAAGCCACCATTTGTATTCGTCATACCATTTCCACATATTTTATTGTACTAAACAATTTATATCACTCTATTGAATATTAGCATTTTATTTATACATATCATCCGTTAGCTTATTCAATCTATCCTTTTCTGGATCGAGCAACTTCCAGTTGAAACTATAAGCACTTCCACCTAACTTTACCGTTACATTTAGTTCATGATATGGATTGAATTTAATCTTAGAATGCCGAACCACCTTTATAAGAATTATAAAATTTATATGGAGAAGCAATCTTAAAGACATACGTATCGACCTCTACATCACTTTCACATTCCTGATATTTTTTCTTAGAAATGGCCTCTTTCTTTGCATAATTAATCAGTTCCGAAATCCAGAATTCATTCTCTACATATTTTAAGTCCTTACCACTATTATCAAAAGTATATGCTATTCTGTTTTTTTAAAGATAAGCGGTGAATCATCTTTAGAATATGTAACAGGAATTGATTTTTTACGAGGATATGCTTGCTTTTTATTGCAATCACGAACCAACTGACCAGAAATTAAATATTCACTTATTTCTTTAGAAGAATGCGGTGGAATACATACTATTGGATTTTTCTTTTTCCACTATTGTTTTAGACACTCCTCTTTGCCTATTTTCATTAGCATTTAAAGAGCTGGGTACACCATACCGATCTCTCCACAGATCATATTTGCCAGATACTGCAATTCCCAAAGAAACTCCAGATGATACTATTTCAGTTTTACTATATTCTCTATTCTTGTAGTAATCAAAAGCTACTCCATTTTTTATAAAGAAAGTTTGGGGTAAAATAACGAAAAGATCTTTATCTGTTTTATTTTTGAAAATAAAACCAATATAGCCATCTTCAGACCACAAGTTATACATCACCTTACAATCTTCATTTTCATAAACTAAAGCATTCTCTTTTTCAATGCTTCCTGGAGCCTCAACAGTATATACCTGATAAAAAACCTTGCCGCATGATGACAGCATTAACGATGCTGCAATAGCAGCTAATAATAGTTTTCTCATAATATTATTTTAATGATTAATAATTACTTATATTTATCGTATTTTAGTTAATTGAAAAACACAAACTTATTGCCTATGCCCCAAAAGTTCAATAGTCCGCTCTAACGAGGCTATTAATTTATCTTTCGTTTCTATATTATTATTAAGGTGAGAGACTTCTGTTTCTAACATCTCAATTTTATGTTCAAGTTCCTTTACGCTCGAATTGAATTGATTTATCTCAATCCCACCATCAGGACTTATTATTTTTTGAGTACCAGCTTCCGGTAAAGACACATTCACAGTGTTACCAACTCCAACATTTCCTCCATTATTATACTCTATTGTATTGTCATTACCCTGATTGGAACCAATTAGATTATTGTTACTCTTTAGCATATTACCTTCACCACGAAGGAGCCATTCGGCAGAAACTTCAGGAAATGCATCAAGAATAGCATCAATCACTTCATAGCTCATGCCACGTTCTTCATTAACATATCTATTAAATGTTACTTGCACTATTCCAATAATAGCAGCAAATTCTTTCTTATTTCCATTGGTTTTCGCTTCCACCAATTTTTTTATTCTTTGAACGATTTCCATTATTTTATTTTGTTTTAAAGACCAAACGGTTTATATTTGCAAAATATAAAATCAGTTCATTATGAAACTTAAGAATCCCCACATGAACTATTGGCACTGTTTGAGAAACCGTATTGCATATAGAATCCTAAAACTATTGGGATTTTCTATTTACCCCAATATATTAGCAGGAGAAGTTGATTATTCTGGTGAAATTCTCTACATGACAATTAGTTCTTCTAAATTAGAGCCTGATGATGATTGGTTAGCAAAACATTAGCCTCCTATCTTCTTATTGCAGCCTATTGGCTCATATGAATTTATATTAGAAGCTAACAAGTCTTCTTCAATAAATTTACGGCTCTTTGCATTGGGATTAACCATCACACATACCCTATCACAGCCTTTTTGGTTGCACTTTCCCCTCGTCTATTCTGAATTCAATTCTATCTTTTAGTATACCTTCACCAATATATACCGCATATATCTTCTCGTCCCCTCCAGGCTTAGCAAAGATGTAATTACCTTCTATACCAGGATTAAACTCCGTATCTAAAGAATATGTTTCAAATTCATACTTTTTCCCACTTTTTCCTGTCCAAGTTGAAACACCATAATCTTTCATAATATTCTCTATTTCAAATTATTAAACCATTTTTTTTATTTAGAATAGATACAAATAAACCATTTTAAAGCAATAAATAAACCATTTGCTTTGTATTTTATACCATTTGGTATATATTTGCATCCGTAATCGACAACCAATCAGTTGAGCAATCCTCAACGGAATAGTTAATTTACAAATGTAATAAACCTTTTTTAATATGACATACTTTAAGCATAGAATTTTGTACGAAAAAGGCGTGATACCCAAATTGGCTAAACGCTTCAATGTATCAGAGAACACGGTGCGTTATGCACTCCGCTTTGCAACTGAAGGTGAACAACCCGATTTAATTCGTAGCACAGCACTCAAAGAGTATGGATGTGCCTTATCCCAAAAGCCAGTAAGCATTAAGTAATCACTTTTAAACAATAAGTATATGGATCTGAATAAAACTTCAAAAGTCCTCTGTATGATTCTTGCAGTCTCAGGGGCATTTGCAATCTTAGGAATTGCAGGTCGGCAGGACTATAATCAAGAAGTCCTCTATACAATGCCGCAAGAAGCTTATGAGCAAATCGTGCTTACACTTGGTGATGATGCTACGGACACAGACATAGTTCGTACATATATGAATAATAAGCAATACTACGACAATCTTAGCTATTGAGATATGGAAATTCAATTTATTGATAAATCTGTGACATTTGATACGTTTGTTACAAGCGTAGCGGCCAAATTAGCATCTTACATTAAAGAGGATGAGAATGATAAGCCTTTTATCTCACAAAATGAAGCCTTCAGGACATTTGGGAAAGGTAATGTCCTCCGTTGGTATAAACAAGGAAAGATCCAACCGTGCAAAAGGCCTGGGAAAATAGAATATCCTACAGCCAGACTTAGGGAACTCTCCCGAACGGTTCAAGATTACTTTGATAAATAAGGTCGAGTTTCCCGACCACCTTCTCTTTAGCTCAGTGGTAGAGCAGCGCGTTTCAATTTGTTGTTTGTCTCGTGTTTAAAGGTTAGTTGATTTTCATCGCGCAGGTCACCAGTTCGAATCCGGTAAGAGAAGCATTATTAAATGATATAGGCAGTGTGATTTGCAAGGTTTCAGTCGTGTCACCTAAAAACTGATATACATAGCAGATGCTGAGTTGAAGGCGATAAAACTGTAGCCTAAACGCTTTATGTAGAAGTCTCAAAACGCTTCTATCATAATGAACTTGTAGAGATATATCAGAGTAGTAAGTATGACTTTTAAATCACCATTAAGTTGGTGTTCTACAATAATTTTAATTTTAGAAATAAAGAAAATCCCGTGTTCCTCGGAGCACGGGTACATGGAAAGCTGGCAGAGTGGTTTATCGCGCCTGTTTGCTAAACAGGTTAACCAAAAGGTTACAGGGGTTCGAATCCCTTGCTTTCCGCAGTCTTGTATCAATGAACGCACCACTTTCGGAAATTTGAGGTCGTTATGGGAGCGACCAATATATGAAAGAAAGTAGTAGATTGAGAGAGTATGGTAAAACCCATATAAGTTCAAAGGGTATCAATCGAGGTGGATCTCTGCAAAATCATGCAGCAGTTGACGGTGACGACATGGCGGTTCATGATGTTGGCAGTCCGGAATAGACGGACATACGGGCGGTTATGTATATCGTGGCTGAAACTACGGTGAGGTGCACCAATATCCGTGAGGCCGGTTCGACTCCGGCACCGTCCACAAGCCTTTAGGATGGATGAAGCAGAAGTAGTGATCCCAAAGCTCATTTTGTTACGGGCTGCCCGGTATTTATTCCGGCTGACACGACGGAAAGACGCCGAAAAAAACAACATGAGTGTCACTATGAAGTAGCTGAAGTCGTGTGTTTTGCTCCGGGGAACTGCCCCGGAGCTTTTGTAGACATTTGGACATGAATTATATAGTATTCGGTTTCAAGATCCTTTGTTAACCAAAGTGTCTGTTTATGTAGTAATATGCTCTTTCGGTCTGTGAAGATAGAAGGCAATCTTTTTAATAAATTCATGATATAAATTTTAGATTTATAGCCCCGCTTTTGGTATGTGAATATCGAAGCGGTTTTTAAACAGTATTCCCTAACCAGTTTTATATATAACCTCTCCCCGCCCCGTCTATGATTCGGGTTCGTAAGTGTTGCAACTTGGCGGGGAGCAATAATCCGTGAGGACGAGTTAGTTGGTATGAAAGGTAGAAAACTCTTTGTTAGCCTAATCATTACGATTACCAAATTGCACCGGTCTTGTTCGTGAGAATAGGAACCGGGTTTATCTGAATAATTGCCATCTATATATAATCAGGAAGCCGTATATCCTACTAAGCGTAGCCGTCCCGTAAGGAACATCGGGAGCCCGAAGAAATTCGGGCTTTCTTTCTATTCAACTCACCTTATATAATTGCCAGCATTATTAAAAGAGATTCTGGAAGAAAAAACATACAAGAAGACATTGAGCGATTAACACTAATCCAAGAAAAACTTCTTTTAGCAAGGAAAGGAGATATTGTTGAATGGGACAATCTGTATTTTTTAGTTCAAGAATGGAAGGTTGAGCTAACAATCTATTATGCTAACAAATATCATAAACATCCATGAATTTAGTAATTAAAGAAACTGTCTTACAGCGCATCATGCGTAAGACAGGACGAAAGCAGTGTAAGTGCAAATGTTCACTGTGTAAAGAACAATGCCACACACCTTGCCTTGGAATACCTGAAGACATAGAAAAGAATCATTGATGCCGGATACGGTGACAAGTTAGAAATCACCTATTGGGCTGTGGGTATCATTATGGGAGTTACCAAAGACGTCATTCCCATGCTACAAGCACGAGCCGGCAATGAATACTGCGTATTCTTCAATGATGGGCTATGCCAACTCCATGACAAAGGCCTTAAACCTACCGAAGGTAAACTCTCTCACCATTCTACCCGAATAGATAATTTCAAAGCTTCAAAAAGTATTGCATGGAATGTCGCCAAGGAATGGATCAACCAAGAGAATGGCGAAGCAATCGAACGCATATTAACTAAGTACTTATCAAATCAATAAAATCATGAGCAACAACGATTTTAAACAGTCCATCAAGTCCTACCTTGATAAACGGGCTAAAACAGATAAATTGTTTGCTGTAGTCTATGCCAAGGCAAATAAAAATCTAACCGAATGCTGCTCCTATATTATGGGAGAAGCTAAGAAACGAGGGAATGCCGTATGTATGTCTGATGAAGAAGTGTTCGGGTTAGCTGTCCACTATTATGATGAAGACAATATCAAGGTAAACAAACTCCCAGCAAACGTTAAAGCCTCTACTTCCGTTCCTGAAGCCAAACCAGTATCTAAACCCGTAAAACTTACTGAAGAAGATAAGAAAATAGCACGTGAAGAAGCTATTAAACGTCTGGCCGAAGAGCAATACGCATTGCTCAAAAAAAGAAACCATCAAAGGCAAAGAAAGAATCACCCGAAGTTCAACAAATGAGTTTATCATTCTGATAATGAAACCGAGAACCAAATTACAGAAAACAGTTTCGGAGCTTAGCAACAAGTTATCTGAAATAACTAATGCCCACAAACGCTGGGCTACAGAACATCTGTTTGCTCATGAAGCGTATAAATGCAAGAATGAATTGTGGTGTTCTGATTGTGGTGGAGTCTGGATAGACACAAACAACAGCGAGTTGGGTGCTATCATTTTAGGAGACAATATTGAATGTCCATATTGCCACCACAAACTCAAGGTAAAGGTAAGCCGGAAGAAGAAAAGTACAGACGAAGTGTATATGTCTATTCTGAAAGTTGTGGGCGGATTCCAAGTGATAAGGCATGTATTATGCTGTAAATGTGCCTATAAAAAAACGGCCTACACTACCATTTCCTCTCATATTCGTTACTCTTTTTTTGAAACCGTTCAGGAATGGATCACAGCGGATGGAAAGCGTACCGTCATGGCAAAGCCGATGAATATGGGTGGTAACGGATGGATATATTCAAGTCCTTTAAGCATAAAGGATGAATATGGTAGTAATGGCTATTATCGTTACGGAGATATCTATGCGATTTATGGATACTTATACTCCAAAGTAGAGTTGATATCCGAATTAAAGAAACGAGGTATTGGCAGAAAATTTCCAGATGTCAATCCGTCAAGACTCATACGTTCTCTTTTAAAAGGAGATAACGATGCAGAGCTTTGCCTAAAGACAGGACAGATGTCAATGCTTAAACACATGTTCAAAGAAGGATATTACCAACTCCGCTATAAGCCTTCCTTTAATATCTGCAACAGGAATCATTATATTATCAAAGACGCCTCTATGTGGAATGATTATGTCGGCTTGCTATTGTACTTCCACAAGGATGTGCGTAATGCCCATTATGTTTGTCCCAAGGACCTGAAGACTGAACACGATTTACTTGTGAACAAAAAGAGGGATATTGAGACCAGACAGAGAAGAGAACAGGAGCGGATGGAGAAGATTCGTCATGAAAAAGAGCGCAAGGAAAATATCGCCCGGTTTTATAAAAAAATGGAGAGGTTCTTTGGCTTGGAGATTGCGGACGGGAGCATCACTATCCGTCCGTTGGAAAGTGTGACTCAGTTCTACCAAGAGGGTAAAGCAATGCACCATTGTGTATATACAAACGAATATTACAAGCTTAGTGATAGCCTTATCTTGTCGGCCCGTATTGGGGAAAAACGTATTGAGACAATAGAGGTATCATTAAAGACTTTTGAGATCGTTCAGTCTCGCGGTACATGTAACAAGAATACTGAGTACCATGAACGAATAATTTCTCTTGTGAAAAAAAGAACATTGGTTTAATCCGTAAAAAGATGGCATCATGATAGTACTTGGAAGTGACGGTCTGCCTGTTGGCAGAAAAAAGAGCAACTACACGAATATCAATGGGGTGCTACACAAACGCTGCACCCACTGCGGGCAATACTTCCGTCTGAGCTACTTCTATCCCCTGAAGTATCGACGTAAAGGAGAAATCCGTGAAACCTTGCAGTCTTGGTGTAAGTTCTGCAGGGTAACTGAATGTTGTAAGAGAGCAAAAGAAAGAAATACAATAAAAAAATGAAGGAAATATATTTAACAATTGAAATTCATGGCGAAATATTCGTCATGAATAATAGTAATGAATTAGGAAGGCTGATAGATAAAGATATACCGCATACGATAATTGGTCGAGTATGTACTGAAGAATGTAATACAACATGCTTACATTATCGTGGAGGTACGTGCCCCTGTAAGGCTATGAAAGATACTCATGGGAATTTAATTCATGTTTTTGTTTGATTCAAATCAATTTAGATATGAGCGAATCAACGAAAACCATTAATGTTCCTCTTTGGGAGCTTAAAGAAATAGCTAATACGCTTCGGATGGTAGCAAATGCGCTTGATTCTTCAAAAAGAGAATCATGTTTGGATCGGAATGTAATGCGTTCATGGAATCATGTAGTTGATATAATAAACGGAAAAGAAAGCTCTCCGCATGAAAATATAGACTACTATATGAAAGTTGGTCAGATTCCTAATATAAACGAATAAGAGATTGATATGAAACAGACATTAGAACAAGCGGCTATAGAAGCTGTAGAAAATCACTATGGAATGGATTACGATGGGAAAATACATGAAATGTATATTCTTAGGGAGGCATTCGAAGCTGGTGCTGAATGGAAAGAAAAGCAATCCCCGTGGACGTTGGTAAAAGACAGATTGCCTGATGAGAGTGAACTTGTACTTTGCCGAATGGTATCCAATGAAGCCATTGTTAGTGGATTCATATTTATCTCTCCTGATGGATTGCCGTGTGTCGCAACCCTACCTAACTTTGAATTTGACGACTATAGTGGGTATGTGTGTGATATGTGGATGCCGATACCGAAGTTTAACTAATAAACTAATAAGAATGAAGCAATCAATCAGTAGCGTACGATTATGCTACTCAAAAACGAAATTCAGAAAAGAAGTTCTGAAAGAAGTGGATGCTGATAATTACGTTTCCCGTCATGCCGACTGTATGGAGGATTTTCAGTGTGGATATAACTATTGCATGGGACAATCCCCATGGCATGAAGTCAGTGAGGAGCCGAAGAAAGGTGAGCATATATGTGTGCAAGTTGGTAGCGGGAACTTAACATCATGGTTTGCTACATCTAATATCAGAAAGGATTTTGAAGACTATAATGTTATCAGATGGGCGTATGTTTCTGATTTAATCATAACAATAAAAGTATGAACATAAAGCTAAAATGGGAGTATGTGCAGGGAGAATGCGATACTAAGACAATGAAATTAGTATGCATCCCGGCAAGAGGTGAGCGTGCTTTTGGACCGGATGAAGTGGACGCTGATTTATGTATTAAGGATGGTATGAATTTTTGTATAGCGAATATCCATCTGGGAGATACAGAAAGTTCTAACGCTCTTTGCAAAGAGATATGTAGAAGGTTTAATGAGTTTCCGGAAGATGAAAAAAAATAGAAAAATGAATGAAAGCAAAACAATTTACAATGCCTTCTTTGGCCACTACATAGGCAAAAAGGTGTCACTAACAGATGATGGATATTATCATTGTGGGGATTATATAAATGATCGTTTTTACATAGGAGTATTGAGACATGTAACCTATAGCGAGAGAGGAATAGTTCTTCATCTTGATAATAATGAGATAACTGTATCAAGCACAACAAAAATAAGGATAATTGAATAATTCAACCCCCACAGGAATGAAATTAACAGAAATTCCAATAGGCACAACCGTTACTGTGCGTCATCGTTACCTCGTATCAGAATCCGGGTATTGGTCTTGGGAGTATGAAATTATAACCGGAGTAATACAGAAACGCAATTCATACTCCATACTCATCCAATCAGGCACGAGATTAGTCTTCTGCAATGAAAACAAAGATGAATTAGTTAACTAAAAAACAAAGAATTATGGAACTTGAAAATTATGAGAGTCTTCCAGTGGAAGCACAAAAACTCCAGATGGTGCAAGTGGACGCAATAGAGAGAGCAAACATAGACTCACAAATATCTACTGCCAAACAATATCCAAGAGATATAAGACGAAGCATAGATAATTCGATAGTTATTGCTACCATGAACGAAGAAACTGCCCAGTCATGCGGATATGCATTGCCACGTGGTGAGAAGATAATCACTGGGCCATCAGTGCATCTTGCCAAAATAATGGTATCTAATTGGGGAAACATAAGAACTGAAGCTAAGGTCGTTCAAATTACTGATAAACACGTTATCAGTCGAGGTACATGCTGGGATTTAGAGACCAATGTAGCATCCGCTTTCGAAGTTCGTAGGAATATAATAGATAGTAAAGGCAGACGATTCTCCGATGACATGATTACGGTTACAGGCAATGCAGCAAACTCTATAGCCTACCGTAATTCCGTTTTGCTGTCATACCACAAGCCATTACTAACCGGGTGTATGAGGCAGCTCAAAGATTGATAACAGGAGACTTGTCGGATGCAGATAAAATACTCAAAAAAAAGGACATTAATTATCAATAGTTTCAAGAATGATTATGCAATAACCGAAGAAGAAGTCTTGAAATTATGCGGAAGACAGACTGTCAATCAGATTAATATAAATGAAATATCCACCTTGATAGGAATACTTCAATCTTTAAAGGATGGTGATACTTCTGTAGACTATTTAATGAAGCCTATTCGTGGAGTAAAGGAAGAGATAGCTACCAAGAAAAAAGAAATGAAGAAAAAGAAACCTACAAAATTATTATAGTAATGAATAAGTATTCAGCGTTTACCCAAGAACAAGTAGAGGAACTTTTTTCTAACTTTCTGATTGATTCCTGGAGCTACAGCAAAGTTACAACTTTTGCCCGTAACGAAAAAGAATTCGAAAAGACGGAAATTTATCACGAACATTCAAAGCGTTCTGCGAGTTCGATAGCGGGTAATGCATATCATACAGCACTGGAGTTATTCTTCAAGAACCTTCGTACTGGGCTTAAGACCTCTATTGTAGACATGGAAGAAATAGCCTTTGCTTACATAGAAGAGGTTCCGGCCAATTCATGGAAACTCTTAAGTACAACTCCAACCATCGAAAAATGTAAGATCAAAGCCACAAAAGCTGTAACAAATTTAATACGAAACTTCTTTGAAGAGCAATCTCTATATACTTCTGATATAGAGGAAATCTTAGGTGTAGAGTTGCGGTGTGATGAATGGCTAATCATTAATGGAGTGGACATCCCACTCCCATGCCATGCCAACATTGATCTTGTTGTTAAACTGAAAGACGGAAAAGTAGTCATCATCGACCATAAAAGCAAATCAAAGTACACAAATGATGATGAACTGGTTTTTGTCTGCGGAAAACAAGCGATCACTTACATTAAATGCTATGAATCTCAAACAGGGAAACATTAGATGAAGTATGGTTCGTGGAAAATAAAGAATCGAAAAATCAAGATAATTCGCCACAGTTAAAGAAATTCAAGATTGTCTTAACTGATGATACGAGAAGACTTTATGAATCAATCTTGTACGAACCATTAAAAAGAATGATTGAAGCGGTTTCTGATCCGGATTATGTCTATATGATTAATGATAATGATAACTTCATTGATAAAGCCGAATTATATAACTTCTGGGCTAAAACAATGATAGCCGAAGTAGATGATTTCGATATACCGGAAAACAAAAGAGAATTGATTACCAGAAGACAGAGAAAAATTAGAGATGCTTCACTCGCTTCCATTAATCCCAAAACAATCACTTCTTTCCGAGAAAAAGCAGCCACTTTTATTACTTATGATTTATCCGATAAAAATATGACAAATTCAGAGAAGATCGAACATGTATTACGTTCATTTGGTTTATCCGTGCGAGTAGCACACGAAATCAGCGGATATTCTTCTAATACTTATCTACTTGAGATATCAGCTGGAGTTAAAATAGCTAATGTAATGAAGTACGGGCTTGATATGGCCAATGCTCTAAATGTATCATCAGTCCGAATAGGTAAAGAGTTGATGGTGTATGAAGATAAATCATACCTATTTATTGAAACACCCAAGAAACGGACAGAAACCCTATTTTGGGACCCCAAACATTTGAATGGTGAGAAAATGCCTATTGGCATTGATAACTTTGGTCGAACGATATACTGGGATCTTAATAATCATTCAACTCCGCATATGTTGATTTGCGGTGCAACTGGTTCAGGTAAATCAGTATCAATCATATCCACTATCGAGTATGCTAAATTATCCGGAATTAAAGACATCACTATTTTCGATCCGAAGTATGAGTTCTGCTCATACGCAGACAATGGTATCCATGTATATAACGAGATAGAAGAAATTGAAGAGCAGATGCAATTACTCGTTAAGGAGATGCAAAGAAGAGCTAAAAGCAGAGAGGCCTGTTCCAAGAAACTAATCATTTTCGATGAATTTGCAGATGCAGTTTCCGCCTCCCGTTCAGGAGCAGCACTTAAAATAAAAGTAGGCAATCAAATTATCATGCAAAAGTCACTTGAAGAAAACCTCAAAATTCTTCTTCAAAAGGCCGGTCATTAGGTTTCCGGATAGTAGCTGCCACGCAAAGAGCATCAGTAAATGTAATCACTGGTGATGCAAAAGTAAACTTCCCGGTACAAATATGCTTTCGAGTTCCCAAAGAAATTGACTCAAAAGTCGTAATTGATGAAGCCGGAGCAGAAACACTCTCAGGAATGGGCGACGGATTAATGAAGTCACCTGAATATATGAATGTAGTAAGGTTCCAAGGGTTCTATAAAAAATAGTCTCATGGAAATATCCAAGACTGACGTACAAAACCTTATCCGTATCCTCAATAAAAGTGCTGAATTAATTGATCAGTACTGTATAGGAAACCCTGTGAGCTTGACAAAGCGCGTCAGCTTCGCCGGATAAGCAAGAAGTTAATCAAGAAAATTAGCACACAATATCACATGCTATGAGTTTCAATTTTGAAAGTCATAGTCAAGCTTAATTACATAAAACTAAAAATCAAAACTTTTTAAATTATAGGAGGACTAAAAATGGAAAGTAATATTAGTAGAGACCATATCGCATTGGAAGCAATGAAGTGCATAATGCAGACAGCAAGACGTAGACGGACTATCTGGAACAGAATACTCACCCAATTCTTTCCTAATAAAGAAAAATCCGATTTGAACTACAGTTTTGAGAGACAGGCAAAAGCAGCCTATGAAATAGCTGATGCTATGATTAAGGAACGGAATAAAAATAAGGGGGGAATAATATGGCAATGCATACATGGTTTGAGTGCAAAATCCGTTACGAAAAAGTGATGGAGAACGGCATGAACAAGAAGGTTACAGAGCCCTATCTTGTAGATGCTCTTAGCTTCACAGAAGCCGAAGCACGTATAATAGAAGAGATGACTCCCTTTATTTCTGGTGAGTTTACTGTCTCTGACATCAAACGGGCCAACTATAGTGAATTATTCCCCAGCGAAGAAGAGGCTGCCGACCGTTGGTTCAAGTGTAAACTGGTTTACATTACTCTGGATGAAAAAGTGGTGCCGAAAAGAGAACATCTACTATGGTGTTAGTGCAAGCTGCCGATCTACGTGACGCTGTTAAGAAGCTGGATGAAGGTATGAAAGGTACAATGGCAGATTATATAATCGCGTCAGTATCTGAGACACCTCTTATGGATGTTTACCCGTATTCAGAGCGTGCAGATCACATCGACAGTATAGATGAAGCTGCAAATTCTCCTGTTGTAAGTCATTTCATCACCTCTTTACCTGATAACTGCAGGACTTCAATCATAGTAGCCGGCAAGGCTGTTATCATTGATAAAACTGGGCGTAATACCCGTGTTATCCCTGACAATTCGGAAGAGATCTCCAAAGGAAAGAAAAAAAACAGGTGCTAAAGGATCAGCTAAGGTTAAAGAGAAATAACTATGACCTATGATGAGTTTTTAGAGCAGGAACGTAACCGGCCATCTCGTAAGAAATCAGATGATCTTGAGCATCAAATTCAATGTGCCTGTATCGACTGGTTTCGTTTGGCCTACCCTAAGCTACAAAGTCTTCTTTTTTGCTGTTCCTAATGGTGGCAGACGTGATAAGGTGACTGGTGCTAAACTGAAAGCTGAAGGTGCTCTTGCAGGTGTTGCAGATTTAATATTGCTTATTCCCAAGAATGGCTATGCATCACTTTGTATCGAGATGAAAACACCTGATGGTATTCATCGTGATTCTCAGAAACTCTGGCAGAAAGAAGTTGAAGCGGTAGGAAACAAGTATGTTATCTGCCGCTCTCTTGAAGACTTCATACGTGAAATACAAGAGTATTTGAATAACATATAATCAATGGATAAACAAAAGGCAATACGTTGTATTGATTGCCGCAAGAGGCGATTATGCAATGGGAAAATGACCCTATAATCTCAGAATGTAAACGGTCTGGACGACGGTTAGTAGCAGACTCGAAAAGATTCTGCATTCACTTTGAACTAACCAGGTGTCCGCCAATAATTGAGCATTTTAAAAACTACACAGATGGCTAATTCAACCGGTCTCGACTATTTTTCATTTAACGTTGATTTCTTCGACGATGATAAATTAGCACTTATAGAAGGGGAATTTGGCATAAAAGGAGCCTATATCGCAATTCGCTTGCTCTGCAAAATATATAAAGAAGGCTATTATTACCAATGGGGTGATGATGAGTGTTTGCTTTTCTCACGGAAAGTGGGTGCCGGCATTGCTTCGGACTTGGTGAAAGAAGTTGTAAAGGGGTTGGTCAAACGTTCCTTTTTCGATAAAGGGGTTTTTGAAAGGTTCCAGATATTAACTTCTCGTGGTATCCAAAGCCGCTACTTTGAAGCAGTCAAGCGCCGCCAATGCGTTGAAGCCCGGCGTGAACTTTTGCTTATCGATGTTTCAAAATTCTCTAATGTGCACATTTTAGAGGAAAATGTATACATTGATACGACAAATGCAGACATTGCACCACAAAGTATACTAAAAGAAAGTATACTAAAAGAAACTCCTCCTCAAACTCCCCCTCACGGGGGCGCTTCGTCGATTGGAGGAGGAAGAACAACTTCGTCTCCTACTTCAGAAAAGTACTTTGATATAAAGTCAGCATTGCGAGGAAAGCCTGGCGTAAATGAGAATGATGTATGGGAAGCTATGCGCCTAACCGAAAACGGGAAAGAATCATCTATTGGTTTGAGTCTCGTCAAGCAATGGTTAGAAAATCCTTCCATGTGTAAGTTCTATGAAATCCTACAGAAGTTACAAGGAATGGAACGAACAGGGAAAATCAAAGTAATGTCCCACGAAAACTATTTCATTTATGTTTTCTTGCTGGTAAACCTCACACAATCTGACGCTGATTCAATACGCTTGTATATCAAGGACCCCAGATTATTCGAAGAGTGCAAAAAATTAATTGCTGAAATCAAAAAAGGTCGTATCAATCAACCGGGTAAATTCTTGCTTAAAAAGCTGAGAGAGTGCCAAGAAGTTATCAACAAACAAAATCTCAAATTAAAATGAACATCGGGATACTAGCAGTAGATAGCAATTACCCTAATCTTGCCCTGATGAAGATAAGTGGTTATCATAAACTAAAAGGAAATCAGGTTGAGTGGTATAATCCATTCAATCATTATGATAAGGTGTATATGGCTAAAATTTTTAGCTTTACGGAAGATTATCAACAGTGGATTACCAACGCTGATCATATTGAAAAAAAGGAGGTACCGGCTATGATATTTCAAAAGTTCTCCCAAGCGATATAGATTGCATGGTTCCCGATTATTCACTCTATAACCTTGATGATAAAACAGCCTATGGTTTTCTAACCCGTGGTTGCCCAAACAAATGTAAATGGTGTATAGTTCCTCAGAAAGAAGGCAAGATCGCTCCTTATATGGATATCGAAGAAATTGCAGTTAATAATCGGAAAAATATAATCCTGATGGACAACAATGTGCTTGCTTCCAAATATGGATTACAACAGATAGAAAAGATTATCAGATTAAAACTTCGAGTGGACTTTAACCAAGGTTTGGATGCCCGTCTTGTAACAGACGAAGTGGCCCGACTTCTTGCAAAGGTCAAATGGATAAAACGTATTCGCTTTGGTTGTGACACTCCTGGACAGATAGCAGAATGCGAACGTGCAACAGCCTTGATTGATAAATATGGATACAAAGGAGAATACTTCTTCTATTGCATCCTCTTGAATGATTTCAAAGAATCATTTGAGCGTATAAATCATTGGCGAAATAAGGGCAGTCGCTTTCTTCCTCACGTCCAGCCTTACAGAGACTTTAACAACCCTCGCCAAATAATCCCTCAATGGCAGAATGACTTGGCTGGATGGGCTGACAAAAAGCAAGTTTTCAGAAGTTGTGAGTTCAGAGATTTTATGCCACGCAAAGGGTTTAGGTGTGGTGAGTACTTTTAATAAAAACAAAAAATCATGAAAGCAATAACAATCAAACAGCCGTGGGCATCTCTAATTGTTCACGGCATTAAAGACATTGAAAACCGCACTTGGCCATGTCCAAGGAAGTATATCGGGCAACGAGTTTTTATTCATGCTGCCGGTTCTCATGGTAGAAAGTTTAGCATTGATTTAACGGATGCACAGACGAAAGCTGCATTTGCAACGATAGCCATAGAAACTATGTTTGGAAATATGCCTTTTGGCTCTATCATCGGCAGCGTAGAGATAGTAGGTTGTTCTATTAATCATCCTTCTATCTGGGCAGAGAAAGGAGTCTATAACTGGATACTGGCTAATCCCATCCTGTTTAATAAGCCCATCGAGAACGTGAAAGGAAAGCTTTCTTTCTGGGACTATCCAGGTATCAATGAGGTTAAGATTGAATGTCCGGAATGTGGCAGCATAGAGATAGCTATTGAGGACTACACTACGGCTCCATTCCCTACATTCCTGCATAGCTGTAACAAGTGTAGATACGTGATTATGGAAAGTGAGTGGAATGTAATAGAAAAATAGAAGAACTAAATGAATCTGCAATCTAAAATAGATTACTCCATCGCCTTACTTCAGAAGTGTGAGGCGATGGCTTTAGACTACGATCCAGAGAACGGCTTTTATCTTGCATTCTCCGGTGGAAAAGATAGTCAAGTCCTGTACCATCTTGCAAAGATGGCAGGTGTGAGGTTTAAGGCTCATATGAACTTAACTTCCGTCGATCCTCCGGATGTTATTCGCTTTGTGAAGCAGTACTATCCAGATGTTGAATTAATAAAGCCCAAAATGAGTATTTATGATATGGCTTTAAAACAGCACATAATTCCAACAAGGACAATGCGCTGGTGTTGTGCTGAATTCAAGGAATTGTCTGGGGCGGGTAAAGTAACTTTAATAGGTATTCGTAAAGCTGAAAGTGTGCGACGCTCTAAACGTGAAGAAATTGAGATTAGCAACCATAAATTCAGCGGGAACTTCGACCAATTTTCTGAGCATAAAGAAAAGATGGTTACATGCGTCAATGGAAAAGATAAAATTCTTGTCTCGCCTATTCTTTACTGGACTGAACGTGAAGTTTGGCAATTTCTTAACTCGAATAATATACCACACTGCAAATTATATGATGAAGGATATAAACGTATTGGATGTATTCTTTGTCCAATGTCTAACTATAAGCAGAAGCTAAAAGACTCTCAGCGTTTTCCTCATGTCCGTAGAAAGTGGATACAGACTATTCAAAAACTAATTGATGCAGGGTATATCACCCGCAACTTCACCGATGCAGAGTTCGGCTTCAACTGGTGGATCAGTGATAAAGGGTTCGATCAATATTATGCAGACGAAGTGCTGCAACAGAAAATTGAGTTTAACGTATAATAAATCAAATATGAAACAGACATTAGAAGAAGCAAAACGTGAATACATCGAGAAGTATGTCTCTCGTAATGAATATGCTTCCTTCGGAGCAGCCTTCGAAGCTGGTACTGAATGGCATAAGAAACAATCCCCGTGGATAAACGTAGAAGAGCAGTTACCAGAGGAAAATACAGGTGTCTTTTTTACTGTAGAATGGAAAGATTCTCATAAAGGCTACTTTACTGGATTGTATTATGGAAATGGTCAATGGGAATCAGATCATCAAATATTCTTGCCAAACTCTCCTTTGGGTCGTATTACTCATTGGATGCCAATACCGAAGTTTAACTAATAACAATAAAGTAATGAACAAGATATATAAAGAGGCTTACGCTTTATTCAATATAGGAAGGAGGTTGTTTCAAGTGATTCCACGAAATAGTGATAGACATTCCTGCGCCTATTGTGTTTTCGTACACTCTAAATCATGCGGGAGATATGCGTGCAAAAAAGAGGATAGGAAAGATAACCAAAATGTATCATTTTGCAAATTATAAATAGCGTAAAACAATATAATTTTGAATTAACATCTAATCACATTACTAATATTTCCCACATTCTCTGAATTCGGTATTAGGATTATCAGTTACAGCCACAAGTACAGAGCCTGCTTTAGCTATTTCTTTAGTTACTGAAGCATCAGGTAGGTTATAAGATTTAAAATCACAAGAAACCACAGATATATAGCTAGACTCAACAATTTTTGAGTTGAAATTGTACATTGAACCATGATGAGGAATTTGCAGTGTCCTATATGAAAGATTAAATTTTTTCCAAAATTTCATGTTTAAATGCATTTACTATTTCATCGTCCTTCAATGAAGCATCCCCAAAGTAAACACAATTTAATAAACTTCCAGCATCAGAATCTATTAAAACCTCTATTTGTGCATTTTTCACTAAAACAATACAATCATCAAACGGGATTTTTTTTTTTATTAATCCAGAAAATAGTATTAAAGATGTTTTATTCTGATCCTTTTCTATTTCTTTAAATGCCCGCTTCACTTCATTAATATTTTTATATAAATATTTTTTATCCGAAAGTTTATCATAATCCAATCCCTTTCCTCCAACTTTTTTTTTAAGTTTAGGAACATATTCGGTGTAGTTATAGTTGAAAGGAACATATGTCCATTTTAATGATATAGATAAAGAGATATTAATTGGATTTCCGCTTGGCCGAATGATTTCAGCTGAATTTACCGGTATATCATTTTCACCATTTCTACTTATTCTAATTATTTCTGTCTCTCCTCCAAAGTATGCCTCTGTATCAAGTACTCAGACTTCATAACGCCTATCTAAACCTTCTCCTACAACAAATAATGCTCTATCTGCTTTCGGAATAAATGGTATCACTACTTTTTTAATAATACAATGCTTTATTAAGAAAGGAACGCCATTAATATGATCCTTATGAAAATGAGAAATGAATAATATATCAATAACAGTTTTATCTTTAGGGAATTGTTTTCTTATGCAACCTTCAATAAATGTTTCCCCTTTTAAAGTTCCACAATCGTACACCACATTTATTTCTCTACCACCAAATTCATGACATTCTGTATAAAAAGCTCCAAATCCAACAGGATGAAATTTTCGAGTAAAATTTACCATTGTATTAAAAATATTATTTCCTAATATCATGCGCCAACCTACCCCATCCGAAACCTGACTGATTACGGGTTACATGATATGAAAAGTTCAATCAAATAGTTTATATTCAGCACGCCAAATATCATAAATTTCTAAATACAATCAAAATAAAATCAAGGAAATAAATAGATTTCCCTAAATTACATTTATTTACCACCTACGCTATCTTAAGACATTTTGGGAAACACAGGAACAAAACCACCTTCCAATGGTGTTAAGCGATTTCTTTATTAGGGCAATTAGGATTCAATAAAAGAAAAACTGGAAAAGTTGAAAGCTGAATTTCAAAATCTATAACTCTTTATATCAGAATATTAGAAAGATAGGATGAAATAAAAAAGCAGGTTTAATTAAAATACTATAATTCATATTTTTCTAATCCTAATGATAACCCTAAAGGGTATATAACATCACCCCACCTGAAAGGAATACACATGCGGCGGTCATCAGAAGAATTAAATGTAACACATATAATATCAACCCCTTTCACCTTTAATTCTCTAAGTGGAGATTCATAAAGCACATCGTTAGCCAGAAGAATGATGTTTTCACTATTAACTAATCTTCGAATTTTTTCTATTGTTTCAAATCCAACTATGTTACCATTTTTTCTCTATAGAAATTCACTTTATGTTCATTTAGAGTAAACACAGTATTTGTAGCATCAAGATCTATTAAAGAGTCTAAAGACAAGTTATCACTTTCGATTAAGTAACAATTTATATTCTTGTCTTCGGCTTTATATACATCAAAACAATACAAGATATTTCGCACAACATTTTTGATATTTAATTTTTGAAATTTTTTATCAGGCCATATATCACGATAAATAGCCATAGCTTTTCGTATAGCTTTTTCAAAAAATATTCCATCTATAATTATGGTGGTATATGTTTTTATTTCGGCAGCAGTCAATATAGCCCTAAGTTCATCCACTTTACTATTATTGAACTTTCTTTTATCCATCTCTTCACTGTTCAATAACTTTTTCGTAATACTCAGCGTATAACTTTTATTATTTTTAGACCAACTCTCAATATCATATCGGGTAAACATATACAATAAATTCGTTTCATCTCCTTTGTCTATATAAATAAAGAGTATAAATTCATCTGTTACATATGAAACAGGAATAGTAACATTAGTACCTCTTTTACCCAAAGATCTACCTTTACTTTGAACTTTAAGTGTTTTAGTTAACTTCTTATCTGGCCTATCTATAATCAATAAATCAATTCCATTTTTATCAAAAGAAGGCTTTGTCACATTAAAATTATATTTCAGCAACATTGATTTTAGATAAGCTTCAGCTTGTTCTTCGAGCGGTTTGTTATCTACCATAATACTGATTATTCACTAATTTTCATATCGTATACTGATGTCTGCAACCACCCGAGTAGCTAATAAACTGAATAGTTACATAAGTTACCCAAACATACGAATAACTATTCTTTTTAGCCCTCATACTGAGGGCTGCAACGTTCAACAGGGTAGTACTAAACTAAATTCCAAAGATCTGTCACCTATTTGAGGCACGACACAAATATATGAAAAAGTTCAATAACATTCGCAAAGTGGAAATATTTCTTCTTCAACAAATGCAAAAGTTGTATTTCATCAATCCTTTATTTAATTGAATACTATAACTTTACCAAAAAAATGGAAACCATAAAAATCCCCTTTACCGGCATTAATCGAAGCATTGATGAAGGTATATCAACTGACGGGCAGTGCATGGAACTTATCAATGCACGAATCAAAAACAGTTCAGTAGAACCAATAGGAAAGCCTGTTTTTATCCATGAGCTTGCAAATGCAGAAAAGGTATTCTACCATACACTTGCTAAGAAAGTACTTGTACTGAATACAGATGGAAGAGTAGAAGTTCTCAATGAAGATTATTCACACTTTGAATGGTTATCATCCGATCTAACCGGGAGAGTCAATGATATTGCCTTTCTGGGAAATATTGCATGTTGTATTACAGATACTCAGATACTATACGAGATATTTGAAAACAACGTTGATGGATACAAATACGTTGGTTCCATCCCTGAAATACCTCAAATTAAAATCTCACAAATGGCTAAGGCAACAAGTATTTGCCCAGATTCTCAATTTCTAAGTGGTAGGAAATACGGTTCATTAACAAGTGAAGAGTTCATGCGTACAGCTGACTATAATGCTGTTGGATATTTGGACAACTGCATTGATACCTTGAATAAAGAAGAATATATGGTCGGCCCCTGCCTTCTTAAATATGCATTTAGAACCTCTTCGGGAGAATATATAAAGGAGTCTCCAATCTTTTTGATAGAGCACGGAAACAAGAAAGACTACACCTTTGACTTTAAAGCAGGGGGGACGCGACTCCTATAGTACAGAAGTATCATTTTATCAAATAGCCCCTTTCTATTATTGTCATAACGAGCCTAATAACGCCACATTCAAGGATTACACTTATGAATTTGGCGCAATGGGCACCAAAATAGACTTCTCTTTCGATGATTTTGATTTATCTTATCTAACCCCTCTTATAGTTTCCATTGATGTGTTTATTTCTCCAATAGACTGGTTCGAAAAAAAGAGAGTAAATACGGAAGCATAACCTACAATCAATATCAAAGAACCGACAACGAAACAGAACAGATCCTGAAAGCCTATCGTTTTTATAAAGTTGCTGAATTTTCATTGAAAGGTAAACAGACCTGGAGACTTGATGAATGGTCAAAAGACAATATCTCTATTCAGGAGCAATTGATAACATCTGAAACAAAGCACTCTTTTTCCTCCCAAACAAGCTATGTTTATAATTCAAGATTGCATTTGGCGAACATCAACTACTCCTATTTTAAAGGATATATGTATGGATATGAGAGCCAGACTCAAGAATCGAATACAGAATATACTCTAACTATTTGTACTACCATCAGCACAGAACAAGGGGAAACTATTGTAAAAAACACGATATCATCTAAACAGTTGATAATTCCCTTTCTTACATACCCTGATTCAAGGGCACATACTATGAGCCTGTTTATTACACCTAAATCAGGTAGCGGAGTGCCCGGGGAAACTCTCAAAAAGTATTTCCACTCCAAAAGCACCCCTATCTCGATATCGCCTACTATTGCCAGCCAGCTCAAAGATGGGGAAAAATACCTGGTGATAGAAGTAGTTATGGTTTAGTGCTTTCTTCTTATTACATATCTATTGACCAACACCTCGAATCTGATATACCCGCAGAAGAGAGCACAAATTACACAGCACGTAACGTGCTCAAAGTTTCAGCCTTAAATAGTCCAATGGTATTTCCGGTATCACAGACTTATCAACCAACAAATACAGAAATAGTCGGGCTATGCTCCAATACCACAGCTTTATCACAAGGGCAATTTGGACAACACCCATTGTATGTATTTGCCACAGATGGAGTATATGCAATGTCAGTAGGAACAGGCAATGTAGTCTATTCAACGCAAACGCCAATAACACGCGACGTCTGTATAAATCCCAAATCTATTAAAGGCATAGATCAAGCCGTTATCTTTGCCTCCAAACGTGGGCTTATGATGATAGCAGGCAACACTGCAAAATCAATATCTGATGATATGATTGGATATCTCCCATCTTGTGTTATTTCTTCCCCTATCATTTCTAAGATAGCAGCTATAGGATCATTTACTTTATCATTAGTAGAGTTTACTCAATATCTTGAAAAAGCAGAAGTAGGTTACAACTATCCGGAGAATGAGCTAATCATAGCAAATAAGAACTATCCTTATGCCTACTTATTTAATATGGAGTCAAGAACATGGTCTAAGATATCTTGTTGTATTAAGAACTTCACCAATAAATATCCCGAATGCTATGCTTTGATAGATAGTGAATCAGTAACTCCTGGTGTTTACGATATGCAAAATAGTCATAGAAGTATATCAAATATACTCTTATTGACTAAACCTATAAAAATGGGGAGCAATGCTCACAAACGCATTATACAGACCGCGTTAAGAGGAATGATTAAGGGCGCAATGTCAGACTTGTATTTACGTGGTGAACCAGTAATGTTTAGAGGTGAAAGTCTGAATATATTCTCTAATGTTGGACTGTACATTTTAGGTTCCAATGATGCTGAACACTTCACTCTTATTTCCGGTAAAGAAAGTATTGTTGATATACGCGATCTCGTTACCAAAATGAATAAATCCAAAGCATTCAAATTCTTCATGGTAGCCTTGGCCGGCGGTGTCAGAACCGACGTGTCATTAAACTATATGGAATTTGTTGCATCCGAAGCCTTCGAGAATAGATTAAGATAAAAAAGGAGAGGTATCCCCTCTCCTATCCTTTTATATTCCACCCAAATCCGTTGCTCGTCTCCTAACTATTCCACTTATCATTCCGATAAACTTCACCACGTCCCACATTAAATTTTCATTCCTCTGTTCTGGAACCGGAGCAAGTTCCGGCTTCACAGTCAAAAAGCCATTCATAATGTACGTAATTTACAATGTAATCCCAAATAGCCTTCTTCAATAACTCCATAATCTTATCAGCATGTGGAGGAATCCTTTCATAAGGTATCAAACTAATGCTGATCTTTTCACCATCAATCTGCCATTCAAAACATTTTACCCGCTTAATAAGACGACCACTAATATTATTTAAGGCCGTTTCTACAGGTGAGCGAAGCATATCATAATCATCTGAAGAAGTTTGGATGCTGGAAAAATCAGCATCCTTTTTCTTCAAAGATTCTCCCTGGTAGTAAGTCCGAACATCTATTTCAGAGAAAACACTACTTAGCTTTATTTCTATGGCCAGTAAATTCATTAGGTAGTTGGTGCTGCTGATGTTGTACGTTTCGGCTTATCTCTTTGGGCACCGAGAAGTCTCAATTCCTCCTCAATTTCAACCAACCTTTGTTCAAAACGCGTAGCTTCATCTGGCTTTATAAGATTAAGCCACTTGGCCAAGGTATAATAAGAGAGGTAACTCAGCATATTATCCTTAATCGTTTCTTTCTGACTTTCCATAAAGTTTGAAACAGCATTCGTTGTAAAGCTGATCTTAGTTTTGTTTTCATCCCATGAATAAGATGTCTTACCAATAACCCGGCTCAGAATATTTCCAAGCTTCGTTCCGCCCTCCTGGGCCAAATCCTTCAACACGGTGTCATCGTCGTCATTAGCTTGAAGCTTTGCAGCTAATTCCGTTAGTTTCGGATCACTTTTAAGGGCTTCTCCCAAATAATAAGAGTGTTCCTTCATTTGTTCAAACAGACTTTTTACAGTCAATTCAAGATTGATAACCTTACTTCCTTCCATAATAAATTATTTAGTTATTTGCAATTAATTCCGTTTGGGCCTTTCTCGCTCCAAAAGGTATTTCTTTATAGCAATAGCCTGCTCGTCACATACTGTTCCGTAATAAGTTACTTCCTCTTTCTTCGACAAGTTAAACCACTGCATACAGATGTAGTTTGAAACATATTGTTTCAAAGACTTCTCCAAAGCTTTTCTTACAGCTATCTTCCAACTGGAGGGTAAATCAAAGCAGAAGGTAGAACTATTCTCTGTTTCATTAGATAAATACCCATATCTAGATACAATATCAGCAATGCTACTCACGGCTTCTCCAAAGTAGCTGTCCAGGATATTTAAATCATCTTCCGTAGAAGATATTTTCTCTATATCCATATTCTTAGCACCGGTGTATCCAGTTATTTTGTATACTTCCGGCATTATTTCAGCTTTATTTAAAGTTACTTCTATATTCATATCACAAATATATGATGATGAGAATTATTCAAGTTGTTATTTTACAACTATTTCCGCGCTTCTTTAATTTATAAATAGTCCATCCAACGCCACTTATAACAACTAAAGTAATTAAGGCCCAAATCATATTACTTATTTGCTTGGGTAATGTCGTTTCATCTTTCTGTTTCTCCTGTTCCTGCCTTACATTTTCCTGGCTTTGAGAAGACGATGAACTATCAGACTTCAACATTACACTGTCTGCAGCTGTTATATTTGTATCCTGTTTAATCTCATTGTTTTCTTCGGTATTCCCCTCAGCCAGCAACGGATGCTTACCTGTATCCGGATTAATAGGTTTAGTAGTATCATACAATTGCCAATTCATTTTCCGATTGGTAGTACTATGTAAGAAGCTGGATATATCTTGCATAGAAGTAAAGCCAAAATCTCTAATCTGCCTGATACTATCCACTTTTAGGGTAGATGTCTCCTGCTTCATGGTAGACTTATAACTTCCACACGAATATAGCGACATCAGAACTCCCATCACTATCAATGCCAAGAAAGCTATAACTGTCAACCGACACATTTCTTTCAAATTACACTCTTTCATAATCCCAAGTATTTAATGATTCCTTCAATATGAATCCGTGCAACAGCATCCTTACCCTCCCGAGATAAAAGATAGTCTACATCTTCCTTATTATCCTGAAAGAAGTTCTCCGACAGAATGGCCGGGCAATTAGTATCCCGGCAAATTGCAAGGTTCTGTTGCCAGTATAATTGGTCAGGCATTGGCTTACGTACGGGAACCGGAATACATTCGGCTACTTGCCCCAGGCATTCAGCCATTTTTTTACTATTACTTGAAGCGTTATTCGATACATACACACTCCACCCCTTTGCGTTCATCCAATTAGCACCGGAACCGGCCGCATTGCAATGGATAGAAACAAGTATAGCTTTTTTTTCCTGTCTCTTTATAGATGTCATTCGCCCGTCTGCATCGCTCAGACAAAGGAACGTCCGTATCTTCTTTCACGATCCGTTCAGCATCAACACCTTTTTTACGTAAGCCGAAAATAACCATATCGGCAATCTCTCTTGTATAGGACCACTCTCTCAATCTTCCGTCCGGTGAACGCTTGCCCGGAGTATTTTCCCCATGGCCGTTGTCAAGCAATACTTTCATTTCTTTTCCTCCTTACTTTTATTCATATATTTCACCACCGCCTGTGCTATCTCTGCCGGATCAGCCTTGTGCTTCGCTATCTCGGTAGCCAATGCAGCTACTTGCTTCATCTCTTTGCGTTCCTTCTCATCTGCTTTCTCATAGATGGATTTAACCTCTATAGCTGCCACTCCGAAAGCTCCCAGCAAAGTAATGAACGGGAAAATAGGTATATGATAATCATAGTAATTATCCAGATACCAGACACCAGCCATCTGCATACAATCAACTACGACCAACGCAAGCAAAGCATTGTAATATCTCGCAACCTTATTCACTGTACGTTTCCATCCGTCGCTCGAAATCTTCTCACTACGTTGTTTAGCTTTTCTGATTCCAGCCCACAAATCGAAAGCTATAAAGAAAAGTGGCGTCAACAGGATACCGAAAAGCATCCAGGCCACAATAAATAATTCATCTATTCCTTTCATATCTTTTCATTATATTACTATTAATATT